>Ga0302319_10007210_pt1 | contig 21885 bp, 16 predicted proteins | sample Bog_T0_2_FD_203319 | JGI IMG/M metagenome (GOLD analysis project Ga0302319, IMG submission 203319) | Peat permafrost microbial communities from Stordalen Mire near Abisko, Sweden - Bog_T0_2 | ecosystem: Environmental > Terrestrial > Soil > Wetlands > Peat | place: Sweden: Abisko, Stordalen Mire... | reverse complement strand
CAGCACCCGGTCGCGGATCTCGGCCTTCGGGGTCTTTGCGATCTTCAACGCGAACCCCATGTTCTGCGCGACCGACATGTGCGGGTACAGGGCGTAGTTCTGGAATACCATCGCGACGTCACGATCCTTGGGATCGACGTTGGTGACATCGCGGTCGCCGATCCGGATCAGCCCGGAATCCACCGTTTCCAGTCCGGCCAGCATCCGCAGCGACGTCGTCTTGCCACATCCGGATGGCCCGACCAGAACGACGAACTCGCCATCGCCGACGGCCAGGTCGAGGTGATCCAGCGCGGGTCGATCCGTGCCCGGGAATTGGCGTGTCGCTTGCTCGAAGCTCACTGATGCCACTGCGCAACACCCCTGCTTTCGAAGTCCACGATCACGGCGTCACCCATTGAGCCCCGTGACGGCGATGCCACGGACGAACGAGCGCTGCGCGATGGCATAGATGATCACCAGCGGCAGCATGATGAGCATCGACATTGCCATGATCAGCGGCCAGCGGGCGACGTACTCCCCCCGCATCCGGACCAGGCCCAATGTCAGCGTGGCCAAGCTGTTGCGTTGAATCATCAACAGCGGCCACAGGAAATCATTCCAAACGTTGACCCAGGTCAACACGGCAAGCACCGTCACCGCGGGCCTTGCGTGCGGCAACAGGACCCGCCAGTAGATCTGCCAGGGCGAGCAGCCGTCGAGTGTCGCGGCCTCCTCGAGATCGGTCGGCAGGGTGCTGAAGAACTGCCGCATGAGATAGGTGCCGAATGCGCCGCCGAACAGACCGGGCACGATCATCGCCCACGGAGTGTCCACCCACCCGAGGACTCGCATGATGATGAACTGCGGGATCACCGTGACGGTGAGCGGCACCATCAGCGTGCCCAGGTACAGCACGAACAACGTGTCCCGCCCGCGAAATCGCAGGCGTGCAAAGGCATATCCGGCCAGCGAGCAGAAGAACACCTGTCCGGCCGTGATGCATCCGGCATAGAAGACGGTGTTGAAGAACATCCGCCAGAAAGGCATCAGCGTGAATACCTCGGTGTAGTTAGACCACCGTGGGTGCGCGGGAAACAGTATCGGTTCGCTGATCTCGCCGCCGCTTTTCAGCGAGCCGGACACCGCCCAGGCGATCGGGAATAACCAGCACCAGGCAATGGCGAGCAGCGCGGTGTAGACCAAAACAGCGCGGAACACACTGCGCTTGAACAAAAGCTCAACCGGGGCCACTGGCGGCCTCCATCGACCGTTGCCGGGAGAGCCGCAACTGCAACACCGTCAACACCAGCAAGATGCCGAACATCACCCATGCCAGCGCCGACGCATAGCCGAATTCCAGGAATGAGAATGCGTGCTGGAAAAGCATGATGCCCAGAACGTAGGTTGCGGTTTCCGGGCCGCCATTAGAGCCGTTGAGGACGTAGACCATGTCAAATGCCTGGAACGCGTGGATGATCGATATGACGACCACAAACGTCACGGCGCCGCGGATCAGCGGCACCGTGATGGAGACGAACTGCCGGATCCCGCCCGCGCCGTCGATCTTGGCCGCTTCGTAGACCGTCTCCGGAACGCCTTGCATCGCGGCCAGCAAGATGACGGCGGCGAACGGCACGGCGCGCCACACGCTGACCACGCACAACGAGAACATCGCCCATCGGGGTTCGACCAGCCACGGTATCGGGCCTACCCCGATCCAGCCCAGCATGATGTTGAGCAGGCCGTTGTCGGTGTTGAAGACGAACTGCCAGACGACCGCCATCACCACCGACGAGATGGCCAGTGGCAGAAAGACGATGGTCCGAACGATACCGATGCCCTTTATTTTCTGGTTCAGCACGCCGGCGACGACCAAGCTGATCAGGACGGTTGGCACGACGGTCCCAAGGGTGAAGACCGCGGTGTTACGTATCGCGATGAGAAACAGCGGATCGGATGTGAAGAGCTCCCGGAAGTTCCTCAGGCCCAAGAACTTCGGCGGGTTGAACACGTCCCACTGCTGAAAACTCATATACAGCGAGAATCCGAGGGGGAACAACAGGAACACCGTCACCGCGGCCAGATTCGGCGCAACAAACAGGCGACCGGCCCAGGCGCGTCGGCGCCAAGGGCGGGGTCCTGCGGAGGTGTCGAGCGACGTCATGGAGAGTGCAGCACCTCGTCGACGTCGTGCGCTAACCCGGCCAGCGATGTCGCCGGACGGGATCCGCGCAGCACCGGTCCGAACTCGCGGTCCATCAGGGCCACCACCTTTTCCCATGCCGGCGTGACCGGTAAGGCCTCGGCGTGGTCGGGCCCGGTGGTGAGCACGGCCAGGTTGCCAACCCGGTGGTGGGCTTTGGCGAAGCCGTCCGAGTTGAGCGCGGACCGCAGAGCCGGTACGAACAGGCAGGATTCCCCGATGATCTTCTGCCCGACCGGTCCAGCCGCGAACTTCACGAATTCCCAGGCCTGCTCTTTGCGTCGGCTGCTGGCCGAAATCGCGAGCCCGGTGGCGCCGATGTTGGAGACGGCGGCATGTCCGTCCGGGAGCGATGGGCCGATCGGCAAAGAGGTGACATCGAAATCCAGGCCGTCGGCGCGCATGAACGTCTGGTATCGCCAATGCCCGCCGAGGGCCATGGCCGCTTTGCCCGCCGCGAACAGGTCGGGGGTAGACATCGACTGCGTCTCTGACGCGTTGGGCGCCGCCTTGTGCTTGTTGGCCAGGTCGGCGTAGAACTGCACCGCCTCGATGAACGCTTGGTCGCCGAAATTCATGTGGGTGGGGTTCTTCAGCGGCGTGGACCATGGCACGCCGTTGTTCATGGCGAACAAGCCCGCCGCGTAGTACGACCACCAAGTGTTGACGAATCCCCACTGCGTCGCCCGTCCGGATCCGTCCCGCTGGGTCAGAGCGTTGGCGGTGTCGAGGAACTGGGCGAAGGTCCACGGCTTGTCCCATGTCGTTGGGGGCGGCGGCACGCCCGCTTTAGCGAATAGCTTTTTGTTGTAAAACAAGTAGTTTCCGGCCCATTGCTCCGGAAAAGCGTACTGCCCGCCTTTGGAGCCGGCTTCGTACGCGAAAGTGTCGTATAGCGGCCCGATGCTGTCCGACTTCAGCTCCGCCGCGAACGCGTTGTCCTGCGCTAGCAGGGTGTTGAGGTCCAGCAACACCCCTCGGGCGGCGAGTTCGGCATAGGTCAATTCCCAACTCATGAGTACGTCCGGACATTTGCCGCCGGCGCAGAATGTCGATAGCTGCTGCATCACACCCGGCCCGGACAACACCGGGCGAACCTTGATGTCGGGATGCTGGCGCTGGAATTCGTCGACGACGCGCATCCGAGCCTTGGCCTCGTCCGGATTGGCCGAAAAAAAGAAGGTCAGCGCATTTTCGTCGTCAGAAGTGCAGCCGGCGGCCCACGGTGCCAATGATGCCGCGGTCAGTGCACCAGCCCCGCGAAGCAGGGTTCGCCGTCCGAACGGCTCACCGACCATGCTGCTCCTCATTTGCCCAGCCGATCTCGTTTGTCCAGCCGCCGTCACCGGGAGCTCCGCACCAACTCGATGCCGGCCGCCCGCATCTCCGCCAGAGCCCGCGCCGTCGAATCCGCTTCCACACCCGCTGTCAGGTCAACCAGCACCCTGGTGGCCAAGCCGGCCCGCGCCGCGTCCTCAGCTGTCCGACGGACGCAATGGTCGGTGGCAATCCCGACGATGTCGACCGCGTCGACTCCCTGCCGCTGCAACCATTCAAGCAGCGGAGTCTCGTTCTCGTCGGCGCCGTCGAAACCGCTGTAGCCCGCGGTGTAGGCGCCCTTACGGAAGACCGCCTCGATCGGGCCGGTGTCGAGGCCGGGATGAAAGTCCGCACCCCGGGTTCCCGCCACGCAGTGCGGTGGCCACGACGACACATAATCCGGCTGGACGGAGAAATGATCACCGGGGTCGATGTGGAAGTCCTGGGTCGCCACGACGTGCGGGTAGCTCGGGGCGGCGGTCAGATAGGCGGTGATCGAGGAAGCCAGGGCGGCGCCGCCGTTTACCGCCAGCGTGCCACCCGCGCAGAAGTCGTTTTGCACGTCGACGATGATCAACGCTCGCACCGGTCCACCCTATCGTCGGGCCAACGCCAGGGCGGTTTGTTCGCCGGTACACCGGGTATGCCCCAAGGCATGTTGATCCGCAGAATCGCCCGGCCCCTGTTATCTATTGCATTTATCGGCCAAGGGGTTGACTCGCTGCTCAACCCCAAATCAGCGGCGCAAGCCGCGGCGCCGGCGGTGGACGGCCTGCGGGCGTTGCCGGATCCGGTTGGCAGCAGCATTCTGAGCGACCCCGAGACGTTCGCGCAGGTCAACGCCGCCGTTCAGATCGGGGGCGGCCTGCTGCTGGCCACCGGGAAACTGCCCCGCGTCGCCTCGGCCGCGCTGGCGTTCACCGTGCTACCGGCCAACCTCGGAGCGCACATGTTCTGGAACGAGATCGACCCCGAGGTCAAAGCCCGGAAGCGCCAGCAATTCCTGACCGATCTGAGCCTATTGGGCGGATTGATGATTGCGTCCGCCGACACCGCGGGCAAGCCGTCGCTGGGATGGCGCGGCCGTCGGGCCGCCGAGCGAATCTCCGAACGGGTCTCCTCAGCGCTGCCGGGCTCTGATGACGCGGCGTTTGATGCCGACTTCGGTGAGCTCGGCGAAAAGCTGGTGCACGGCCTGCAGGCCGGCGCCGAGCGCGGCCGCGAACTGGCCAGCACCGCCACCGAACGAAGCGCGCCGTACGCCGAGGCCGCTCTCGAACGCGGCCGCGAACTGGCAAACACCGCCGCGGAACGCGGCAAGCCGCTGGCCAAGAAAGCGCGCAAGCGCGGCGAAAAGCTGGCCGACACCGCACGGGTACGTGGGGCGGAATTCGCCGACACAGCTTTGGCGCGGGGTAGTTATCTGGCCGACGAGGCAGTCGCGCGCGGCAGTCACCTGGCCGATGTCGCGCGCGAACGAGTCGGCGAAGGGATGGACGACGCCCGCAAGGGCAAATGGAGGCGCTAACGTGCCAGGAAGATGTCGATGATGGCGTCAACGCCGTGTCCGACGTCAACCGTGACACCCGGCTCGTCAATGTCGAGGGGTTCTAACGTGTCGAACTGCGACGACAGTAGTGCAGCCGGCATGAAATGACCGGACCTGCCCGCCGCCCGGCGGCCGATTTCCTCCGGTGAACCATCGAGGTGCAAGAACTCGACGCGCGGGCAGTGTGCCCGCAGCTGGTCACGGTATTCGCGTTTGAGCGCCGAACAACTGACCACGCCGGCGGGGTGGCCGGCTAACCACCCACCGACCCTTTCCAGCCAGGGATAGCGGTCGTCGTCGGACAGCGGTTCACCGGCGGCCATCTTGGCGACGTTGGCCGGTGGGTGCAGCGTATCGGCGTCCACGAACGGAACCCCTAATCGTTGTGCAAGGGCCGCACCTACCGTCGACTTGCCGGCTCCCGAGACACCCATCACCACCACGGGCGGTGGTGCGCTGTGCGCCACCACCTCTATGCCCGTTGCTCCAGGTTGCGGTTCCATTCGATCCAGCCGACGCCGGTGCGACCGTCCGCGGTGTTGACGCTGACCCAGGCGCGCGCGAACTGACTCACTCGTCCGTCGGTGGCGGTGAGACGAACCGGCGCATTCCCTTGCACCTCGACGTTGGCGGTGAGCTCAGCTGGATCCAGGACCAGCGTCGCGTCCAGCGGCAACCCTTTGGCGTCGAATGCTTCCCGGGTATTCACCGCGTCCAGCTCGATGACATTGCCCGCGGAATCTTGCACGTAGCCGACGCTGACACCCGGAACGCCCGGAATTCGTATGTTGACGCCGTGCACGTGCGTCCCGTCGTCGAGATGCAGCGCGCTCCACACCCAATCCATGCTCCACCAGTCGCGCACACCCCAGGAGTGGTCGCGCTGTCCCGCAACCGAGTCGAACCGGTAGCTCTTACCATCGACGGTCACGGTCCCCGAGACTTTGCACGGGATCTCGTAACGCGTCGCGAGGCGGTATTTGTATGGCGTCCCGTCGGTGGTCCACTCTAAATTCATGGTCAACTCGACAGGAATTCCCGGCTCGCCGCGTAACAGTGCGGACGGGTCCGAATACGACTGACCCTGCCCGCGCAGATCGACGCGATAGCGCTGCAACGGCGTACTGGCGACGTGGTCGAGCTCTAGCTCGTCGGTGCGCACCACCCACGGATCGGACGGCAGCGGGACGTCGACAGCGACGGCCACCGTCGGCAGGTCGGGTCCGCACAGCAGCGCCTGAACCCACGCCGTCTGCTGGTTGGCTACCAGGCCGAGACGAAACCATCCGCCCAATCCCTGTGCCGGGTCGGCGAAGTCGGCATACCAGCTCTCACTCCACAGCGGTTCGGCGGTCCGGGTGTGTGAAAGTTCGTCCTCCTGCGTTGGTTGCAGCGGCTCTTGTGACGACGCTCCGGGCAGCGTCGCCAACGCATCGGTGTCCAGCACATGCTGGCAGTGCCGTTGCAGCATCGTCATGAACATCCGGTCGCCGCGCTCGGTGCGCTCCACCAGCATCGACGAGACGATCGCCATCATTACACCGAAAAAAGCTTGCCTGCGCACGCCTTCCCTGACATCGGCGAGGGTGATCGGCGCCCCCGGCCCCAGCGCTTCGTGGTAAGCCCGCAGCAGTGCGTCGTATTGCGCAGGACGATCTTCGGTCCGTAGCGCGCCACCGAGGAAGTACGCGAGGTCGGTCATTGCCGGGCCCCAGGAAACGGTCTGCCAATCGACTACCGTCAGCGCGCGGTCTGCTCCGTCGGCGCCGAACAACATGTTGTCCAGCCGGTAGTCGCCATGGACCAGGCCCTGGATCCGGCCTGGCTCGGACAGGTCCGTTTCTTGGGCCAGGTAGCCGTCGAACGCGGCCACCAGGCGTTCGCAGACGATTCGGTGCTCCGGGGCGATCTGGTCACCGAAACGGTCGATGAAACCGGCGTACAGCGGGGTGATCATCGCCTGGCTGAGTGGTGCCGCACGATTGAGCCACGGCACTTCGGCCAGCGACGTGTCACCGAGCAGAGGACCGTGGAGCCGTCCCAACTCGACGACACCAAGTCTGGCCTGTTCGATTGTGGCGCCCGCGATTTCGTCGCCGACGACCGCTCGGCCGGCATCGCCGAGCAACAGGTCAAACACCCCTGCCGCATCGACCGAGGCGTGATAGCAGGGCGCGATCGGGCCGCCCAGGCGTGGTGCGACGTCTTGATAGAAGCGGACCTCGCGCTCGTAAAGGCCCATAGCTGCCCCGGTCTGCCGGCTCATCGGATCGGTGGCCGCGACCTTGAGTACCACCGACTCCGGCCGGGCGCGTCCAGCAACCTGGTCCTGGTAGTTCAGCCGGACCCGGTAGCACTCGCTCATCTGACCAGTGCCGATGCGTTCGACGGCGAAATCGGAAATGACTCCGGCTCCGATCGCCGCGGCCAACCAGGAGGCGGTCAGATCGCTGGGTTGCTCGATGACTTGTTCGGTACCTGGCTCGGTCGTGGGGCCCATGAGGGTCAGCCTGCCAGGTCACTGCGCCAGTGAGAAGCCGTCCCAGGCCATTCGCCGCTGCGGGTGCGGATCGAACTCGACGCGGCACTTGCGGTCGAGCACGAAGACGGCACGATCGGCGGCGGTGTAGACGGGCCAGTCGTCGCCCGGCACCCCGGTGCGGCTGAACGACCGCCACCGCCGTTGCACCTGGTTGCTGACGCGTAGCGCGGTGCGCTGGTCGGCCGCGGCGGTCAGCAACGCGCCGAACCTGGTGCGATAGAAATCGAATACAGCAAGCAACTCGGTGGCATGGGTGGCTCCCAGACCCGACCAGCGCAGTGTCCGCGGCGCATAGTCGTACCGGTACAGGTAGGTCGGCGCGTGGCCGCTGTGGGCCTCAGCGATCTGCCAGGCGGCCGAGCTGAAGGCGAAATCGCCGCCAAGCTGAATGCATGCCGACGACGCCGGGTACCCCGGGTAGGCGGCGGTAATCCGTTCGCGAGTAGCCGGTTCCGTGTCCGCGAGCAGATCCTCGATCATCGCTTTGTTTGTCGGTAGCATTCGCAGGAAGCGGGTGAACAACCGGCCCTCGTCGGCGTTGGTGCCGACGATGAGCGGTACCCGTTGTGCCCGGCCGCACCGCATCGCCTCGATGGGGTCCATTGGCAGGCAATCGTCGCCGACGACCGGGCCAATTGGGAAGGCGCCCAACCTACTCTGCATGCCCTCGTCGATCAGGCTGTGCTGGGCCTCCACTAATTGCGCCGGGGTCGCCTGCAGCAGCGCACTGGCGGCGTCCTGGGTCCGCGCGCCAAGCAGGTTGGCGTACCGCTGCGCGAACTCGGCGGCAATCTCTTTCGACCGCACCAGGCCCGCCGCGGGGCTCTCTGAGATTGCTCGGGCGAACAGGCCTTCGGCGGCGGGCACCGTCAACAACGTGGTGGTAATGCACGCACCCGCACTTTCGCCGAAGATGGTGACATTGTCGGGGTCACCACCGAACTCGGCGATGTTGTCTTGCACCCACCGCATAGCCAGCACCAGATCACGCAGGTACAAGTTGCTGTCGATGGTGATCTCTGTCGTCGAAAGTGACGACAGGTCCAGACATCCCAGCGCGCCGAGGCGATAGTTCACCGACACGTATACGCAACCGCGGCGGGCCAAGGCGGCACCGTCGTACAGCGGGGTTGCCGAGCTGCCCATCATGTACCCGCCGCCGTGCACGAAGACCATGACCGGCAGCGGATCCCCAGCAGGTCTTTCGGGTGTGACGACGTTTTCGGGTGTGACAACGTTGAGGGTGAGGCAGTCCTCGCTCATGGGCTGGTATTTGCCGATCCCGAGCATGGTGTAGCGGCTCTGCTGTGGCGCACAGTTGGTGAAACCGTGGCAATGCCGCACACCTGACCAGGGCTGGGGCGGCTGCGGCGCTCGGAATCGCAACGAGCCGACCGGCGGCCGGGCATACGGGATGGATCGCCAGCGGTTCACCCCGTCGCGGGTGAATCCTTCGACGATGCCGGCGGTGGTGTGGGCGCGCAGAGTGCGCTCATGCATAACCCGACGGTAGTCGACACTGAGCCGAAATGACGGACATGAGGCGCTGCCCTGCGCATGAATCCAACATCGGCGGCTAGCCTGACGGAATGCGGATCGCCGCGCTGATCACAGTGTCTGTCCTGGCTGCCGGGCTGGTTGCCGGGTGCTCTCACGCCGGCAGGAGCCAGTCGGGGCAGACGCCGACCACCACCCAGACCTCTTCGGGTGCTGCCGCCTCGCCGTCGGTCAGCAAACCTTCGGCGGCATCGACGCCGCCGGCTGCCGGGGCGGCGATCTCAGACGTCATCGCGTGGATCGAGGCCGGTCACCCCGCCGATCCCGCCCGCTACCACGCCGTCACGCGCGACGGCGTTACCACCCCGTTGGGTAACGACCTCGCCTTTACCGTCCCATCCGGCAAAGTCGTGTGCATGACTGATTCCAAGCACACCGGCGGCGCGTTGACCTGTCTGGTCGATCTGGCCAGTCCCCCACCCCGGCCCGAGACGGCCTACGGCGAGTGGAAAGGCGGCTGGGTCGACTTCGACGGCGCGAAGCTGCAGATCGGGGCGGCTCGCGGCGATCCGGGTCCGTTCGTCGACGGCAACGGATCCCAGTTGGCGAACGCGGACTCGTTGTCGTACGACGACTACCGTTGTCGCGCCGACCAAGTCGGCCTGTTCTGCGTGAATTACGCCCACCAGTCGGCGGTACGGTTGAGCAGCGCCGGAATCGAGCAGTTCGGTTGTCTGCGGTCGGTTCCGCCACCCGATGGCGTCGGCACAGCGTTCAGCTGCTGATCTCCCGGTGATTCCGTGCAGACAACGGCCATTTCGCCGTGCGACCATTTGCCGATGGACTCCGACGACCCCGAAGAGCGCATCGCCGAGCTGGAACGTCAGCTGGCCCAGCAGAAGCGCATCGCCGAGCTGGAACGCCAGCTCTCCGAGGCAAAGGCGACCGCCGGCCAGCAGGATACGGTCGGGCAGCAGACCGCCGAGGTGTTCCAACGCCGTCTAGAAAACGGAAATGTCACGATCAGAGTGGGCCACTCTGCGGTAAATCCGAGCCGGCAGGCCTCTCGACAGCGGCCACAACGCAAGCGCGCTGGATCTAATTACGGGATGCTCATCGGGATAATCGTCGGTGGGGGCGGAATCTGCGTCGGTGGCGCGGCCGCACTGATCGCAGTTTTCCCGTCAAGCGCGCTGTGGACGAGCGCGATCGTGTGCAGCAGTTCGTATCAGCTGGCGTACAAGACCGCCCATTACAGCTACAAGCCGGGCCAGTCGGGGCGCACCGTGAGCTTCCAATGTGTCGACGGTGCCAACGCGTACGCCGCCAACGACCTAGCGATCGGCGGGCTGCAGACCCTGGCCATCGCTCTCGTGCTGGGTGGCATCTTCGTCGCCGTCAAGCTGTTCCGGCGCGGATTGCGCAAGTCCGGCTGAGCTCAGTTGGCCATGATCATGGCGAAGAGTTCGGTCATCTCGTCGGCGGTCCCGCCGGGCACGGTGTAACCGGCTTCGTCCCGAATCGTGTCCAGATGATCGCGCACATCCTCGATGGATAGCGCTGGACTGTAGAAGCCCTTTGTCCTGCCGATGAAGAATCGCGAGACGTGCCCCGCGCCAACGGTATAGATCTCGCCAGAAACCGGACAGTCGCGGTGTGTCAGGAAGGCCGCCACCGGCGCCACCAGCACCGGGTCCAGCTTCTGAAGATATTGGCTCACAAGATCATCCAATACGGCCTGAGCCGCCGGATCGTCCTGCTGGCCGGCGCCCTCAAGAGAGTGCGTCAACATTCGCGTATATGCGATCGGGGCGATGGCATTGATTTTGATGTTCTCGCTGGCCGCTTCCGCGGCCAGTACACGAGTGAGGCCGATCAACCCGGTTTTGGCGGAGCCGTAGTTGGTCATGCCGGGGGAGCCCAGGATTCCAGCCGCCGAACAGGTATTGAGTATCCGGCCATACCCTTTGTCGCGCATCAGCTTCCAGGCCGGCCTAGTCACGTGGAACGCGCCCCTCAAGTGCACATCCAGCAGAGGTTCGAACCGGTCGGCGGTCATCTCTTCGAACGGCGCATCACCGACGATGCCCGCGTTATTGATCAGGATGTCGACTCGTCCCCAGGCGCGAAGGGCCGTGTCGATGATCGCCTCTCCCCCTTCGGGACTCGTCACGCTGTGGCTGTCTGCGACGGCCTCGCCACCGAGCGCGCGGATTTCGGCTGCGGCAGCATCCGCCGCTTTGGTGTTCGAGCCATCGCCGGTCACCGACCCGCCCGTGTCGTTGACCACGATGCGTGCGCCGCGCGATGCGAGCAGCAGCGCGTACTGCTTGCCCAAACCGCCGCCGGCGCCGGTGATCACGGCGACCTGTTCGTCGAAGCGCAAATTAGTTGAGGTCATTGCATCCTAAGGTTGGCCGATTTTCCCGTCACCAGGTGACGGGAAGCTCCTTCATTCCGTAGATCTCCGCCTCTTTGAATCTCAGCTCGTCCGGCGGTACTGCCAATTTCAGCCCGGGTAGCCGGCGCGCCAAAGTGGCGAAAGCGACCTGCATTTCCACTCGGGCCAGGTTCTGTCCAATGCATTGGTGCACGCCGTAGCCGAAACCCAAGTGTCCTCGCGTGTTTCGGTCGATGTCCAGGGACTCTGGGCTGTCGACGAACTCGGTGTCCCAGTTGCCTGCAGGAAGATTCATCACGACCATGTCCCCGGCCCGGATCAACTGACCGCCGAGCGTGAAGTCTTCGGTTACCACACGATCCACTTGGCTGTGCACGATGCTGAGATAGCGCATGAGCTCTTCGACCGCGTTCGCGATGACGGCTTGATCGCCTGTCTGGCCCAGCCGCTCGAAGACGTCACGATGCTGGATCAGCGCGAGCGTTCCCAGCGAAATCATGTTGGCGCTGGTTTCGTGGCCGGCCAGCATCATGACCACGGCTGTCATGGCCGCCGTCTCGCGCGTGAGCTGACCGGTCATCACGTAGTCGGTGACGAGGCGGCTGATCATGTCGTCGCCAGCATCGTGTTCCCTGCGACCCACCAACTCTTGGATGTAGCCATACATGGCGCCGAAGGATTGCGCCCTCTCCTCGTCGGTCGTGCTCGTCTGCAGGCCAACGGTGGAGTGGTGCTGGAAGAGGCTCAGGTCGTCGGACGGCACACCGAGTAGCAGCGCGATCACCAACGATGGCACCGGCAAAGCGAAGTCATTGACGAGATCGGCCGGCGGGCCGTTGCGGATCATTTCGTCGAGGTGATGGTCGACCATTTCCTGGATCTTGGGTCGCATCGCTTCGCAGCGCCGGAATGTGAAGTCGCGGGTGATCATGCGCCGCAGGCGATTGTGTTCTGGATCGTCGACCCGCGCGAACATCACCGGTGTGGCGCTGTCGGGGCTCGTCGGTTTCAAGGACGCCGGAATAGTATCCGCGGATAGGCGCTCATCGAGCAGCGCCGTCCTGATGTCCTGGTAGCGGCTCACTATCCAGGCGGGCTGTCCGTGGTATATCGCCCGTCGCAGCCCCGGCTCCTCTCGCCACTCCGAGAATTCGGCGGGAGGATGCAGCGGGCAGTGCGCCGCACGAGGGACAGGTATGACCGGAAGGTCCGTGTCGGGGTGGAAATCGGAAGTTGTTGACATCAGAGGCGTTTCCCAAAAGTCGAGTTGACATTTAACTGCGAGTACACGGTCACCAGCTGACGGGAAGCTCCTTCATGCCGTAGATGTCGGTCTCTTTGAAGCTCAGCGATTCCGGCGATGCCGCCAATTTCAGCCCGGGTAGCCGACGTGCCAAAGCGGCGAACGCCACCTGCATTTCGACGCGGGCGAGGTTTTGCCCTATGCATTGATGGCCGCCGTAGCCGAAACCCAGATGCCCGCGGTTGTTTCGGCCGATATCGAAGGATTCTGGGTTGTCGACGAACTCGGCATCCCAATTTCCCGCGGGCAGGTTCATCATGACGAACTCCCCCGCGCGGATGAGCTGACCACCAATCGTCAGATCTTCGGTCGCCACGCGATCGACTTGGCTTTGCACGATGGTCAGGTAGCGCATCAGCTCTTCGACGATGTTCGCGATGACGGCAGGGTCGTCGGTTTGGCCGAGCCGCTCGAATGCTTCGGGATGTTCGAGCAGCGCAACCGTTCCCAACGAAATCATATTGGCGGTGGTTTCGTGGCCGGCCTGCATCATGATCACACTTGTCATCGCGGTGGTCGCGTGGTCGGTCTGGCCGGTCGCGACATATTCCGTGACAAGGCGGCTGATCAAATCGTCTCCAGGCTCGCGCTCTTTGCGCTGTACCAACTCCTCTATGTAGGTGAACATTGCGCCCATGGCTTGCGCCTTTTCCTCGTCGGACGACTTTTGGTCCAGCCCAACAGTCGTCTGGCGCTGGAAGAGCCCGAGATCTTCGGGCGGTACCCCGAGCAGCAGCGCGATCACCAGTGACGGCACCGGCAACGCGTAGTCGCGCACAAGGTCAGCCGGCGGCCCATTGCCGATCATCTCGTCGAGGTAGTGGTCGACCATCTCCTGGATGTACGGACGCATCGCTTCGCTGCGGCGGAAGGTGAAGTTGCTGGTCAGCATGCGCCGCAGCCGATGGTGCTCGGGATCGTCGGTCCGCGCGAAGATGACGCCTACACCCGATGGCAACATGGAGTCCGGAATGGTCTTCGCGCTAAGCCGCGGATCGACCAGCGCTGCTCGGATGTCTTGGTAACGGCTCACCGCCCAGATCGGATTGCCGTGGAACATCGCACGTTGCAGCCCGGGTTCCACACGCCAGCTCGCGAATTCGGGCGGGGGCGCGAGCGGGCAGCGCGGGGCGCGCGGGACGGGGAGCACCGGAAGATCGATGTCACTGTAGGACTCGGGGACCTTGGAAGGGATTGACATAAACCGCGTTTCCCGTTAAGTGTCAGCTGGCTGCCAGTTATACTAACCTAGAGCCGCGGCTTGTGGCAGTCAACTGTCAGTTAAGCTACGACGATGACGGCGGTTGAAGATCGGCCGTTGCGAGCGGATGCGGCCCGCAACGTTGAGCGCATTCTGCGCGCCGCGCGCGACGTCTACGGCGAGCTGGGGCCCGATACGCCTGCGGAGGCCGTCGCGCGCCGCGCAGGAGTCGGTGAACGAACGCTTTACCGCAGATTTCCGGCCAAGGCCGACTTGGTCCGGGCAGCCCTGGATCAAAGCATCGCCGAGCATCTCACTCCGGCCATCGGAGCGGCGCGGCGTTGTGAGGACGCACTGCGTGGTTTGGAGCAACTGATCGAGGCGGCGATATCGCTCGGCGCGCGCGAGCAAAACCTCTTGATCGCGGCACACCGGACCGGATCGCTGACCGCCGACATCTCGGAATCGCTGAATGAGGCACTCGACGAACTTGTCCGCAGGGGCCAGCGGGCCGGCGTCGTCCGTGCCGACCTGGTCACTGATGACCTGCCGCGCCTGATCGGGATGCTCTATAGCGTCCTATCGACGATGGAGTCCAGCAGCGATGGCTGGCGACGCTACGTCGCACTGATTCTGGACGCGATATCGACCAACGCACGACAGCCACTGCCCCCGGCGGCTCCCTTCTGTTATGCCTCCGAACCGAACAGCTGGCCCCTCTGAAAGCGTTGGCATCGCACGCTCAGGTACCGCAATAGGTTCGGTATGTGCCGAAGTCCTCGGGGGCCGCAGACGCATAGCGCTCGAAGCCCGGGCGTTCGTCATACGGTGCGTTCACAGCATCAAGCAACGGCTGGAGCGGACCGAGGTCACCAGCCGTCGCGGCGGCCAGAGCCTCCTCGACGAGATGATTGCGCGGAATATAGATCGGGTTGACCCGGTCCATCAGTCCCGTATCCGGATCCAGCGCTCGCCAGCGTGATATCCAGTCGGCGAACGGTTCGGGCAGCGATCCGGTGTCGCCCCGGGCCGCTTGGCTGAGCTGCCGAAAGAACGAGGTGTAATCAACGTGGTTCTCGTGCAGCAGGACGAGCAGATCGCCGATCAGCGGCGCGGCGACTTGAGCGGCCACAGCCGCGGACAAGCCCAGCTTGGCGCGCATGCCCGACAACCAGGTGGTCTCGTACTGAGCGCGAAATACGTCGAATGACTGCTCCGCCAACGAGATTGCTTCATCCTGGTCAGCGGAGAACAGCGGAAGAAGCGTCTCGGCGAACCGCGCGAGATTCCACCCGGCGATGGCCGGTTGATTCCCGTAGGCATAACGCCCCCAGGAATCAATCGAGCTGAAAACCGTCTCGGGATCGTAGGCCTCCATGAAGGCACACGGTCCGTAGTCGATGGTTTCGCCAGAGATCGTCATGTTGTCGGTGTTCATCACCCCATGGACGAAACCGACAAGCATCCAGCTAGCCATCAGCCATGCCTGGACGCCGGCCACGGCTTCAAACAGCGCCAGGTAGGGCCGCTCGGCGTCCGCGGCGGTGGGATAGTGGCGGGCGATCGCATGGTCCGCGAGCCGCCGCACCAAATTGACATCCCCGGTGGACGCGGCATATTGAAAGCTCCCGACCCGCAGATGACTGCTCGCGACCCGAACGAGCAATGCGCCGGGCAAGGGCGTCTCGCGGTATACCTGGCGCCCCGTGCCCACCACGGCCAGGGATCGTGTGGTCGGTATGCCGAGCGCATGCATCGCTTCGCTGACAATGTATTCGCGCAGCATCGGTCCCACCGCGGCCAGGCCGTCACCGCCACGCGCGAAAGGCGTGGCCCCCGAACCTTTCAGATGCAGGTCGTGAACCCGGCCGCTGCCGTCGAAGAGCTCCCCCAGCAGCAACGCACGCCCGTCACCCAGCCGCGGCACGAAGTTGCCGAACTGATGCCCGGCGTAGGCCTGAGCTACCGGCGCGGCACCGCCCGGCAGCAGGTCGCCCACCAAGAACCGCAACCCGTCGGCGCTTCGGAGCCAGGAGGCGTCGAAACCAAGGTCGGCGGCCAGCGGCTCGTTGAGCGCCAGCAGCTGCGGGTCGGGCGCCGGCTCAGCCTGCCAAGGGACGGCCATCTCCGGCAACTCCCGGAAGAAGCGATCCTGCAGCACGATGCTCACTTCTCCCACCCTAACGCCGCGAAACTGTAACTACCAACGCATTTCCCGAGAGACGGCGTAGGCAGTTACAGTCTCGCGGCGCCTCACAGTTCAATCACCTGTATTTCGCCCGTAGACCCGTCGACTTCGATAAGCGCCCCGGTCGGCAGAGACCTCGTCGCCCCGTGGACGTCCACCACACAGGGAAACCCGAATTCGCGCGCCACCACGGCGGCGTGTGACATCGGGCCCCCGAGTTCGGTCACCACGGCCGCGGCGTAACAGAAAGCCGGCGTGTAGCCGACATCGGTAACTTCTGCGACCAGAATCTCGCCGGGTTGCAGATCATCGATGGTCTCGGGCCGGACGATCCGCACCCGGCCGCGCACCCGTCCCCCGCACACGCCGACCCCGCGCAGGGTGTCCCCCGCGCGAAGATCCGTCGACGACATGGTCGAGGGCTCCCAGCTGCCGCTGAATACCGTCGGCGGCACGACGCCGGTCAGCCTGCTCTGTTCGGCTCGGCGCGTGGCCACCAGCTTCGAAACGTCTTCGGGGAGCGCGTCGAGTTCATCCACCAGCAGATAGAACACGTCGTCGGCGCTGTCGAAGACACCGGTCTCGACCATCCGGCGCCCGTACTCACGCAACAGACCGCGCAGCACCCAGTTGGCGCGCACCATCTTGTCCCGGCGGGCTTCGCGGTCGCGCAGTTGGCGGGTCGCCAGCAGCGCCACGGGCCGCGCTCGCAACGGAATCCGGCGAGGCGCGGCCACGGAAATAGGCTGCGCGGGCGCAACGCTCAACGTCTTAGCCACCATCCGGACCAGCAACTCGGGGTCATCGGAGTAGCTGGTCGATGCCATCTCGAGTTCCGCCGGACCACGGTGTCCGATCAGCGCCAGCTCAGCCAATATCGCCGCATAAAACTCCGGCGCTTCAACGGCCAGCTCGCCAAGGCGCTCCCCCGGTTCCGCCAATAGCCGATGCACGTTCGGATCGCGTTGTGCGGCAACCACCAACCGATGCACCGCCTCCACCGATCGCGCGCTGACCAAACCCGGCCCCGCCGGCGGTGCGGTGTCGCGCCCACACAGGCCCCGCAGCATCACGTTGAACACGGCGGACAGCATGAACGAGCCGGACGCCAGCACCCACCCGTGCACCACAAGGTCACGCGCCAGCAGGATCAGGCTTGTCAGCCGGGAATCGTCGAGCTCGGCAAGATCGCCGCCGGCAAGTTGCTCCAGACGATCGATATCGCCGACGAAGTCGTCTGTGTCGCGCGGCGAGCCTGCGGTCAAACAAATCTGGTTGACGCCGAGCACGCCGATGTTGCGCATTGTGCGCAGGTGCCTGCGAGCACCAACGGAATTGGTGTGCGGGCGCTCATCGCCGAAGATCGGCAACGACGCCATGCTGGGCCCGAAGAACCCGCTGTTGCTGACAACGGTGGCGGGCTTGACGAACGGCACGGTTTCGGCCATGAAGTGCGCCGCGGTGATCGCCCCGTACAACCGATGGGCGAAAACCGCGACGGTTCGCACCGCGATCTCGCGCTGGACGATCCCGCCGGGCCGCAGCCGTTCGGCAATCCCCACCCCCGAGGCACGCAGACCGCGCACGGTCACCGAGGCCGACGACGGCGAGAATGGGCCGGGCAGCGCCTCCGACAAATTGGTGGCCAGGAAGGTGGGGAACCGCGGGTCGATCGGAGTGTCGAATTCGCCGTTATCGCCCTCCGGACCGGCCAATCTGGGAACCACCCCGTCGTCCGCGGCCACGTCGACGGCCGGCACGTCCGTCACGCCGGGCACCCGCCAGGGCAGCGATATCACCCGCCTGCCGAGAGCTACCCGCCCTCGCATCGCGCGCACGAAGTCTTCGAGGCATTCGTCGGCGCTCCACGCGGGTGCGAATCCCCACGTGTCACGCAGCCCCGAAGTGTTCAGGATTGGCGCCCCCTGCACCACCTCCAGCCCGGCGAAAGAGGCCCAGCGCCGAGCCAGCCAAGCGGGCAAGGGCACGATCGGGCGCCCGAGCGCTTTGGCGATGCGGCGCAAGGTCAGCTCGCCCGGTGCGGCGATATCGACCGTGCTGCCGTCCATTTCGGTGTTCAGGATCGCGCGGATCAGCAACCGCAGCGTGTCATCGAGATGCACCACCTGCACCGGGCGATCCACCGACGAGCCAGCAAAGGCCGGTTGCGCCAGCAGGTGGCACACCCGATCGTCGACGCTTCGCCCGATAACCAGCGCACAGCGGATCACGACCCACTGCGCGCCGGAGTTCGCCAGCATTTCCTCGGCGCGGGCCCGATCCGTGTACACGGAAGAGGCGAAAACGATTCGCCGGGTTCCGGCCTCGGCCATCGCATCGAGGACGGTGCGCGTACCCGCTGTGTCTCCTGCGTCCCACGCTAAGTCCCATGCGCAGTGCGCGACGACGTCCGCTCCCGCGACAGCCTGCCCGACGGAGACCGAGTCCCGGATGTCGCCGGCGACGAAGTCCGCTGCGCTGGGCCAGCTATCGGGCCGGTGCCGGGAGATCCCGACAACGTCGTGGCCCTGGCTGAGTAACCGGGCCACGAGCCCGCGGCCGATAACTCCGCCGGCTTCGGTGACCGCAATTCTCATCGTTAATCGTCGTCGTCGTTCATGAACGCAGCGTTGACCAGGTCATCGAGGTTCATGTCCGCGAGGTCCTTCTCGGCCGCCGCCGGGGCGACCGCCGGGCTTGCGGTGTCTGCTTCGTTGGCCAGCTCGAGCAACAGCTCCAGCACTCCGGCCTGCCGGAGGCGCTTGACCGGAATAGACGCCACGACGCGTTGGATCTCGGCCTCTCCGGGCACCGCCGTGGCGGACTGCGCCACGGTGCCGATCAGCTCCTGGCGCATGTAGCCGGCCAGCGCGGCGGAGTTCGGGTAGTCGAAGATGATTGTGGCTGGGAGCGCAAGACCGGTCGCCGCTTTGAGCCGGTTCCGCAGCTCTACCGCAGTCAGCGAGTCGAAGCCCAGTTCCTGGAACGCCCAGTCCGGATCGATGGCCTCGGGGCTTCTGCCGCCCAGCACGGTGGCGATGTGGGAACGCACCAGGTCAAGCAACACCGCGTGTTGGTCATCTTCCGCCAGCCCCTCGAGGCGCTGCACCAGAGCCGATTTCGACCTCGCCGCCACCAATGAATCCTCGACCTGACGCCGGCTCGGCGCATTGATCAGATCGGCGAACATCGGCGGGAGGGTGCCGCTGTCGAACTTGACCTGAAGGGCGTCGGTGTCAATGTGGGCGGGCACCAGGAAAGGCTCGTCGACGACGAGCGCGGTGTCCATCAGCTCCAGCGCTTCGTCCGCGGACATCGCGACGACGCCGTCCCGGCGGAACCGGGCCAGATCGGCGGCGCCGAGTCCGCCGGTCATCGAGCTGGCCTGATCCCACAGGCCCCAACCCAGCGATATCGCCGGCAACCCCTGGGCACGCCGGTGCACCGCCAACCCGTCCAGGAATGAGTTGGCGGCCGCGTAGTTGGCCTGCCCCGAGCCGCCGGCCAACCCGGCCATCGACGAAAACATGATAAAAGCAGAGAGATCCAGATCGCGCGTCAGCTCGTGCAGATTCCATGCCGCGTCCACCTTGGCGCGGAACACCGATTCCACCCGCTCCGGGGTCAACGACGAGATCACCGCGTCGTCGAGTACGCCGGCCGCGTGAATCACGCCGGACAGTGGCCTTTGAGCTGGCCCCTGCACCGGGATGTCGGCGATCACTTTTGCCAGGGCATCCCGGTCGGCCGCGTCGCAGGCGACAGTGTGCACCCGAGCCCCGGCCGCGCCCAGCTCGGCCACCAGCTCCGCAGCGCCCGGCGCGTCCAAGCCGCGCCGGCTCAGCAGTATCAGGTTGCGGACCCCGTGGCGGTTCACCAAATGACGAGCCAGCGCCGAGCCCGCCATCCCGGTGCCGCCGGTGATCAGCACCGTGCCGTCGGCCCAAGCGTCGGGAATCATCATCACGACTTTACCTACATGGCGGGCCTGGCTCAAATACCGCAGCGCCGCGCCCGCCCGCCGAACGTCAAATGTCTTCGCAGGCAAGGGCCGCAGCACCTCCTCGCCGAAAAGCCCGGCCAACTCTGCGAGGATCGCTTGAATACGATCCGGTCCCGCCTCGAAGAGATCGAACGCGCGGTAGCGCACACCCGGGTGCTCGCGTGCAACCACCTCGACTTCGCGGATGTCGGTCTTGCCCATCTCCAGGAACACGCCGCCGGGTGCCACCAAACGCAGTGAAGCGTCGACGAATTCACCAGAAAGGGAGTCGAGCACCACATCGACTCCGCGTCCGGCGGTGACCGAGCGGAACTTGTCCTCGAAGTCCAGGCTGCGCGAATCCGAGATGTGGTCGTCGTCGAAACCCATGGCCCGCAGCGTGTCCCACTTGCCGTGGCTGGCGGTGGCGAATACCTCCAACCCCAGATGCCTGGCCAGCTGCACCGCGGCCATGCCGACGCCCCCGGCCGCCGCGTGTACCAAAACCCGTTGCCCCGGCTGGACGCCGGCCAGATCTACCAGTGCGTAATGGGCGGTTGCGAAAACCACCGACACGGTGGCCGCGGCGGTGTGCGACCATCCCGCCGGCACCTTGACGAGCAGTCGGTGGTCGGTGGTCGCGACCGTTCCCGTGCCTTCGGGGAACAGGCCCATGACCCGGTCACCGACCACGAAACTTGTTGCAGACGAGCCGGACGAATCCGTTTCCAGAACGACACCGGAAGCCTCGATGCCCATGACCGCATCCTCGTCGGGGTAGAGGCCCAGCGCGATCATGACGTCACGGAAATTGGCGGCGATGGTCGACAAGGCGACCCGAACCTGCCCCGGCCGCAACGGCGCATCAGCGTCGGCAATTCGCTCCAGCCGCAGATTCTCGAAGGTGCCGCGACTGCTCATGCCCAACCGCCACGGTCCATCCGCGGGAGGCACCAGCACGCTGCTCAGTTCGCGGCTGCCGCGCACCCGCGCGGTGTAAACCGTTGCGCCGCGCAATAACACCTGCGGCTCGCCGGGCGCCAAAACCGCGGCCATCGCGTCACCATCGAGCGGCCCGTCTGCGTCGACGAGAACGATCCGGCCGGGATGCTCGGTCTGCGCGGACCGCACCAACCCCCACACCGCCGCACCCGCTAAATCCGTCACATCCTCGCCCGGCAACGCCATCGCACCACGGGTGGCCACCACCAACATCCCCGCCCGGTCGCTGGCCAACCACGACTGCAGCACCGTCAGCGCCGCATGCGTGGCCGCGTACACCTCCGCCACCACATCGCCGACCACGGGCGCCGATTCGAAAACCATCGCGGCGGCTTCTGACTCCCCTGACCCCAACGATTGCTGTGCCGACCAAATCAACTCGAAGATCCGGTCCGGACCCGAACCCGACACCGCGGCCAGCAATTGCCGGTCGCTTACCGGCCGGGCCACCATCGACGCCACCGACAACACCGGCAGGCCCAACCCGTCAGCCAGCTCGATCGACACCGCCGACTCGCTTACCGGCACGATCCGCGCCCGAACCGCCGACGCACCCGCAGCATGCAAAGACACGCGCTGCCAGGAGAATGGCACCAGCACCGAACCCTGCGCAACCTCGGCACCATCGGCTGCCAGAACCACCGCGTGCAGCGCCGCGTCCAGCATCACCGGATGTACCCCGAACCCGGCCACCGAGACCCCGGCATCTGCGGGC
>Ga0302319_10007209_pt1 | contig 21886 bp, 26 predicted proteins | sample Bog_T0_2_FD_203319 | JGI IMG/M metagenome (GOLD analysis project Ga0302319, IMG submission 203319) | Peat permafrost microbial communities from Stordalen Mire near Abisko, Sweden - Bog_T0_2 | ecosystem: Environmental > Terrestrial > Soil > Wetlands > Peat | place: Sweden: Abisko, Stordalen Mire... | reverse complement strand
CAGCGCCTGAAACGGATTGCCCGGTTTGATGATCGACCATGGCCAGATCAGCCCCATCACCAGATAGCCCAGGATCAGGCCGGGCAGCAGGGCATGCAGCACGTGCGCCAGCCGGCGAACGGCTTCATGTAAGGGATGACTGCGAAGTTCCGCGATGAACAACGGCATGAAACCGGCGACGGCATACACCAGCGCTAGTCCGCCAAGGATGCGGGAACCGATCGAGAGGCCGGCGCCCAGGCCGATAATCAGCACCGTCCGTGGCGCAGGATTTGGATATTCCTCCGCCAGCCGGACCAAGCCAAGCATCAGGATGACCATCGCCACCGCAAACGGCGCATCCTTCGGATTGATGAACATATGCCCGTAATAGGTCGGACACAACGCCAGCAGCAGCAATGTCGCGAGCCCGGCCAGCGGGCCGCCGACACGCCGGCCGAGGCGCCAGCTGACGGCTATTCCGATGATGCCGACGATGGCGCCGAGCAGGCGACGGGTTTCGAACAGCTCGAGTGGGATAACCTTATGCAGCAAGGCGGCCGCCATGTCGAAGCCGCCGCCATACATATAGAGGTTGGCGAACGACAGCGCGCCGGAATCCTTGAAACCGGAACCGTACATGCGCAGCAGCAGATCGGCATATTCGGCGTGGGTATAGTCGTCCCAGCCTAAACCGTAATCCCGGAACGTCAGGGCTGCAACCAACCCAATCACGGCCAGCAACAGCAGCGCAAGATCGTCGCAGGTGCGCTCTGTCGAGCGCCTTAGCGGCGTGTCGATGACCGAAGTCGTGATGGATGACATGCTATTGGTAAACCGGCGTGCCCCTTAGGCCCAGGCGCATCGGGCCTTATTTTCGGGCCTTCCTATAGCGTAGATCCCTTTGAAAGTAATTGCTAATTGTGGCTTAATTCCTGTTGCAATGCGGTAATTTTTGAAGGACGGGGTAAGCTGGTTTCGTGCCCATTCCGGTGCGTGACGCGACCTGCGGCCCGCAAGGTCTATCGCGTTGGCGGAGACCGTCGGTCGCCGTTTGCGGTGGAACCGGCTGTGTCAATTGTCGGTTGGCGACAAGCGCCTTATGACGGTATCTTGAAAGCGGCAGCTCGGCGCGAGCGGCCCCCGGGGGTGTGTTTATGTTGGCAGTGTTGTTGATCGCCGGGATTTCGTTGCTGTCGGCCGGGCTTGTCACGCTAGGTTTTGGTATTCCGGTCAAGGAGTTCGCCTTTGGCAGTACCCTGATCCTCAGTGGTACTGTCGCCGGCTGCACCGGATTGATGCTGCTGGCGCTATGGATCGTGGTCCGGGAACTGAAGAATATTGTGGCACAATTCAGCCCTGATCTTCGCGTCGAAAGCCTGGCTGGGACGCTGAACGATCCGCCACTGGAAGACCGGCAATTATCGTTCGGACGCCCTCTGAACGCGCCGGCCGTGGCCAAGGAACCGGTAGGTCAGTCGCCCGCCCTTCCGCCCTGGCAGGATGAGCCGGCGCCGCGCGATCGCGGACGCCCGAGCGCGCCCATCAGCGAGCCCGAACCGGCGGCTAAGCTACGCCGCGACCTGATGTTTTCCTCAAGTCCGCGCAAGGAGCGCGGCCAGGCGAGGGCCTCCGAAGGTTCGGCTTCCGGGCCGGGGGCTTCATCCGAGGATTCATATCCCAGGGAGAGGCCCCGGCTGCCAGATCAGTCGTCCCGCCGCAGCCTTCGGCCACCGCTGCGATCCTCCGATGCCGGCGCGGCCGAAGCAACGGACGTTCCGCCGGTCGCTGCCCGGACCGAGGATCGCAAGGCCGTCACCCTGCTGAAATCAGGCGTGGTCGATGGCATGGCCTATTCGCTGTATTCCGATGGTTCGATCGAGGCGCAGATGCCCGAAGGGATGATGCGGTTCGCCTCCATCGACGAGTTGCGATCGCATCTCGACCAGCGGCCGTGAGCAGGCGGTAAGATCGGCGACCTTGACCGAAAAATAAAAGCTGTTGTTTTTGCCGCGAACGCAGTAATCCATACCTTTACGCAAGTACTGAATGATTATGAGAGCGTATTGGCGCGCCAGGATAGCGTAATGACGCACCAAGATATTCGACCTCCCGCAGTTGCCAACCGAGTTCTATTTTTTGAAAGGTGCGAGCCATGGCAGAGGTTGCCGGCAAGAGTTTCATCGATTTGACTGCGAATATTGTGTCCGCCTATCTCAGCCACAACGCCACGCCGGCGTCCGAGATTCCTGGTCTGATCAGCCAGATTCATTCGGCCTTGCTGCGGGTTTCGACCGGCCGCACTGATGCGCCGGCGGAACCGGCGCGACCCGCGGTCTCCTTGAAGAAATCGATGACCCCGGATTATCTGGTGTGCCTCGAGGACGGCAAGCGTTTCAAATCGCTGAAGCGCCATCTGCGCACGCAATACAACATGACGCCGGAGCAATATCGCGATAAATGGGGTCTGCCGGCGGATTATCCGATGGTCGCGCCCAATTATGCCGTGGCGCGATCGGCGCTCGCCAAGAAGATGGGCCTGGGCCAGCAGCGGCGGCGCCGGAAGTAGGGCGCCACGGTCCAGGCCTAGTCAGGCGACGCCTGATCAGGTGGCGGCGGCCGGCAGTGCCGCGCGGGCGTCGCCTCGAATTCGCTCGACCATGGCCCGCAGCCCGTTGGAACGCTGCGGCGTCAGATGTTCGCGGAAGCCCAATTCGTCGAACACGGCAATCGCGTCGGTGGCCAGGATTTCCTGCGGCCTGCGGCCTGAATACAGCTTCAGCAGGATGGCAATCAGCCCGCGCACGATATGCGCATCGCTATCGCCAAGGTAGTTGAGCTGCGCCTCGCCGCCAGAGTGGTCGATCTGTTTGGAGAGCCATACCTGGCTGGCGCAGCCCTGCACTTTGTTGGCTGCACAATGCTCGGCTTCTGGCATCGGATCCAGCGTCCGGCCGAGTTCGATGACATACCGATAGCGGTCGTCCCAATCGTCCAGCAGCGCAAAATTATCCCTGATGTCGTCAATCGTCATGATGGCCTGCGACCTCAATCCCATGCGAGATATAGGATCTTGGTGCCGCTAAAGCGAGTGGCTGGGATCAAACATGCACGTTTCTTCGAGGCCGTTTGGCGGTTATGTCGGGGGCCGCCATTCGATCTGCAGATCGTCATCGGTCAACGTATCGCGCAACGCTGGCCCTTGTGAATTTTCGCTGTCGTGGCTGCCGCCGATCGAGCCGGTGTGGTCGGGCGAACGCTTGTCGGTGATGATCTGGTACAGCTTGCGCGCGCCGCCCTGGGCGCGCTGTCCGATCACGGTGGCCGCTTGGCCGCCGACCTCGCAGGCGGCCGGCTGGCGCTTGCAGAACTGGCCGAGATCGGTCACCGCGGCGGTGGCAGCGGATACGGCTTCCGAGGCCTTCAATTGGGGCCCCTTGTCGGATTCGGGCGTCTTTTCCCGCGGCAGCAGCACGAGCACCAGCCCCAGCCAGAACGCCATGCGAAGCAGAAAAAACATCTCGAAAGTCGCCTCTGTAGGATTCGTCGCGGTTGCGCCCACGATCGATTCTTGGATACCAGCCGTCGATGAACCGCCGGTGTGCGGGGCTGCTTCAATTCGATGAAAATTTTCAGAAAATCCAACTGGTTGGAATCGACGTAAATTTTTCCTTGCTGCTTTCCAGCGCTTGCAATGCAGGCGATTGCAACCGTTATCAAATGATGGCTGGTGCCATCAGGGAAACCTGGCATTCACCATTTGGATCGATTGGTCGGTTTGGCGCGCCGGAAACAGCGCCCAGGCGCCCGCTCAGGGCCGCGGACACCCGCCAGCTTAGTGTTCGCTTAATGTCGCTCTGACACGCTGAGTTCGAAAACTGAGGGGTCGTTCCGGCGGGTCCGTTCGACGATCAAGCCGAATCGCGAGAGCCGTGACTGTTTTGAGTATCATCCACGATTGTCTCGACGCGCTGTTGCATCCGTCAGCACGGTTGGATCCGATGACCCGTGCGCGCCACCGTGCCTTCATGGCGCCGAGGCTGTTCGGAAGCCTGCTGGCTTTTGCGGCCTTCCCGGCCTATCTCGCGCTGCGCGGCGCGCCCACCGCGCCTGAGGTCGCGGCCTTCGCCTGGCTGATCGCCCCTATCCTGTTGTCCTGGTTCTTGTCGCGTACCGGCCGTTACGAAAGCGCCAATGTGCTGTCGTCGCTGGCGATGGCGGGACTGGTGATGACGCTGGCCGCGACCACCGGCGGCATTGGATCCTTTGCCGCGGCCTGGCTCGTGGTCATTCCGCTTGAGGCCGCCTTGTCGGCTTCGCGCCGAGTGGTCGCGTTTGCCTCGGCGCTGGCGCTGTCATGCGCAGCGCTGCTGATCGCGCTTGGCCATGCCGGCTTGTTGCTGATGCCGCAGGCCGACCCGGCGCAGGTCGGCCTGTTCGCCGCGTTCGGCGTCGCGTCGGCGACGGTCTATGCCGCCATATTGGCGTTCGGCGCCGAGTCATTGGCGCGCACCAGCGTCTCGCTGCTCTACCGCGAGGAGGACCGCTATCACCTGCTGGCGCGCAACATGAGCGATGTGATTTCGCGCCATCGCCGCAACGGCGCGGTGCAATTCATCTCGCCGGCGGTCGAGGCCATGCTGGGGGCCAAGGTTCCGCAGCTGCTTGGCCACGGCCTGTTCGACCGGGTTCACGTCGCCGACCGGCCCGCCTATCTCACGGCGCTGTCGGACGCAGCGCGCGGCGAGGCGCGCAGTGTCGAATTCCGTCTGCGCCGCGAATTGCCGCGCCGCGAGCGCGAGCCGCAAATGGCGGTCGACTTCATTTGGGTCGAAATGCGCTGCAGGCCGCTCGACGTCAAGCCGCAGGCCGCGCCGGCGCCGGAAGTCGAGGTCGTTGCCGTCATACGCGACGTGACCGACCGGAAAATCGGGGAACAGGCGCTCGATCTGGCGCGCAGCGCCGCCGAACAGGCGGATGCCGCCAAGACCCGGTTTCTGGCGACCATGAGCCACGAGTTGCGGACGCCGCTCAACGCCATTATCGGCTTCTCCGAAATGATTGTCCGCGAAGACGAACTGATGCTGAACGCGGCCCGCCGCATTGAATATGCACGCTTGATCAACGATTCCGGCCAACATCTGCTCTCGGTCGTCAACGGCATCCTCGATATGTCCAAGATGGAATCCGGCAATTTCGAGATCACGCCCGAGCCGTTCGCGCCGCGCGTTGCAATGATCAATTGCTGCAATCTCCTGGCGCTGAAGGCGAGGGAAGGCGGCATCGATCTCGTTACCCGCGTGGCCGATGACCTGCCTGACATGACCGGCGACCCGCGCGCATTCAAGCAGATCGTGCTGAACCTGGTTTCCAATGCCATCAAGTTTACCGAGCGCGGCGGCCAGGTGACGGTTTCCGCCGGGATCGAGGGATCGCGGCTGGTGCTGGCCGTGACCGACACCGGTGTCGGCATCGAGGCCGACGATCTGAAGCGGATCGGCGACCCGTTTTTCCAGGCGGGCAAGACTTACCAGCGGCGGCACGAAGGCACCGGCCTCGGGCTGTCGATCGTGAAAACCCTGGTCGGGTTGCACGCCGGCGAGATGACCGTGCAAAGCAAGATCGATGAAGGTACCAGGGTGACCGTGGTCCTGCCGCTGCAGTTCCAGCCGCCCGTCTCCAAGCCGTCGAGCAATATCGCGATGCTGACGCCAAGCCAGCGCTTCCCGGATCATGATCAACCAATGATCCGGGATCAGGCTCTGATCCGGGATCGTGACTACACCAAAGTGCATCAGGTGAAGAAGAGTGCCTAAACGGATCGCTGCAGACAACGAGACGCCACGCCGACAGCGTGGCGCGAAAACGGCCGCCGTCGAGGCCGATCCCGCGCGCGGCCCGGCCATGCGCCTTTTGCTGCAAAGTCCAAAGGATGTGGTGGCCGGCGCGCTGGCCTTCGCCGCCATCAGTGCCATAATCACCAATGCGTTGTTCCTGCAGGCGGGGCGCCATCCCTCGCCGATGTTCGGTCCGGCCGTTGCCGTGACCGTGGTCGGATCGCTGTCAAGCCCGCTGCCGCGCCCGCGCCCGCCCTTGGCCGATTTGCTGGCTCCGGAACCACGGTCCGCCGACGCCAGGTCGGCGGAGTCCAGAAGTTCTGATTCCAGGAGTTCTGATTCCAGGAGCTCTGTTTCAAAGAGTTCCGATTCCAAGAGGTCCGAGTCGAAGACCTCTGATTTGGTCTCCCCCGAGCCGAAGAGCGCTGATGTCCGGGCCTCGGATCCCATGACCAATCTGGTCAAGTCGATCAGCGTCCCCCCGGTTGAGCCCGCCCAGGTGGTGCGGCCGCCGGCGCCGATTCCAGCGCCGTCGCGGACCGAAGCGGTGGCGAGTTCGGGTTCGCGCCGCGTCGCTGCGGTGCAGCGGGCGCTGACCGACTATGGTTATGGCCAGCTCAAGCCAACCGGCACCATCGGCTCGGACACCCAGGCGGCGATTTCGAAATTCGAGCGCGAGCATAAGATGCCGATGACCGGGCAAATGTCGGATCGGCTGGTGCGCGAACTCGACACGATGATTGGGCATGCGATCGATTAAGCGATAGTGATCGGACGTCAGATTGACCTCGTTTGGACCATGACACACTTCTATGATTGGAGTAGTGAGAAGGAACCAAAGGGAGTTCAGACATGACAATCCAGGCGGAACGCGCCGTCCTTGCGGGCGGCTGTTTTTGGGGTGTGCAGGATCTGCTGCGGCGCTATCCGGGGGTGATTTCAACCCGAGTAGGCTATACCGGCGGCGAGGTGCCCCGGGCGACCTATCGCAACCACGGCAACCACGCCGAAGCCGTCGAGATCAATTTTGATCCGCGCACCATCAGCTATCGCAAACTGCTGGAATTCTTTTTCCAGATCCATGATCCCTCGACCTTGAACCGTCAGGGCAACGACCGGGGGGCGAGCTACCGGTCGGCCATCTTCTACACCAGCGATGCGCAGAAACAGATCGCCGAGGACACCATCGCTGATGTCAACGCCTCCGGCCTTTGGCCGGGCAAGGTGGTTACCGAGGTGGCGCCCGCAGGACCGTTCTGGGAGGCCGAGCCCGAGCACCAGGACTATCTGGAGAAATATCCGGACGGTTATACTTGCCACTTCATTCGGCCGAACTGGACGTTGCCCCATCGTACGGAGCCAGCGGAACCCAGTGCCAGCCGCGTTTCGGCCGCGTGATTGACGCGATGCCGTTAAAAAATGCTGCCTCGCGCGCGAGACAGCATTTCTTACGGGGGCTCATTTCTTAGGGGGCTAAAATACGACGCGGTATGCCCTAGCGCCGCATTCAACCTCAGTACTTTGCCACCACCGGGCCGCCCCAGCCGAAGCGGTAGTTGACGCCAAGCTTGACCGAGTTCACATAAAACGAACCGGACGCGACGGGCCCTCCTGGAACAGAAGCAAAATAATTGGCGCTCTGATAATTGGTGTAGAGGTATTCACCCTTCACCGACCAGTTCGGCGTCAAGCCATATTCAATACCAGCACCCACGGTGTATCCATAGTGTGTCTGGGTATCGCTCAAAGGAATGCCAAGAATGTTGACCCCGAGCTTGTTGCTGGCGAAAGCGGCGCCGCCCTTGCCGTAGAACAGAACATTGCCGGCTGCATAGCCGATCCGGGCGGTTGCAGATCCGAAAGATTGAATGGTGTCCGTCACGGTCGCAACACCCGGGATAGCCGTCGCTGAGCCGCTGAGGTTGGCCCATGCGCCTTCCAATTCGCCGCCCACGACCAAGCTACCGAACTGGGCATTTCCGCCGAGTGTTCCACCGGCGAAGCCGCCGTTGAAGCTGGAGCCCGACCAGCCATAACCGCCCATCACGCCGATATAGAAACCGCTCCAATCATAGGTGGGCGAAGCAGCCACCGAACGCGGCGCCTTCGTGGCCGCAGGCAATACATCTGCGGCCGAGGCGGCCGAAACTGACGCTACAACGGCCGCTACGGCCAAACCAATCTTCATAATCCCATCTCCATACATATCGAACTGCAAGCTGTTCCATCATTTGCCTCCCGGACGGTCAAGATCTGACCACGATAAGGCCCCAATTGGTGCTGAACTGTGACCTAACTGCCACAACAATGATCAACCGCGGCTGAACTGCAGGCGAAAGATTTGGCAAGTCCGCGGGTTGCTCTTTTCACGTGCAGCTACAAGTCAAGTGCAGTTAAAAAGCCAAGTCTCTTTGGCGCGGCGGCAAACGGAGGTTCGGGATACTGGCGCTGTCCTGTCGGCTCACCTATCGTCGCGCCCATGCGATTGAAATCAAGCATATGGGTCGCGGCCTATCTGCGCCGCTGCCAGAGCGATGGCGTGTTTGGCGCGGTGCGCCGGCGCGGCGCTGAAGAGGCCGGCGCGGTGTTCGTCAAGGTCGCGCTGCTCGATGGCAGCGCCATGCTGTACGTCCCGGCGCCACAGTCGGTCTATGACGACAGCCGGCCGATCGAGCGCATCTTTACCCCGACCTCGCCTCAGCCGCAGCCCGAAGCCACCGTCGAGGAGCGCCTGGCCCGGGAAGTGCGGTTCGATCCAGATGCCTGGATCGTCGAGACCGAGGACCGATCTGGGCGGCATTTTCTCGACCTGGCGCGGGGATCTGATCGGGGCGATCCCGTCGGCACCCGATCTTAGCGAATCGAGCCCTTTGAGCCGGAGCGCGGCAGCGCGACGCCCGCTCCCGGCAGTGCTGCGGCCGGGCGGTTCTGCGCGGGGAGGGGGCGATCGCGGTTGCGGCCGTCGTCGTAGAGTCCCGGGCGATATTTGGCGCGGGTGGCGGCCAGCGTCGAACCGCGCCAGGCGGCCAGCATGATCAGCGCCGATCGTTCGCTCAAGCGGTCGTATAGCCGCGACAGCCGGTAGACCACATGCACCGAGGATCCGAAGTCAGGCCGCAGGAACAGCAGCACCTGCTGGAAAATGGCGTTCGGCATGTTGAGCGCCCGCGCAGCGCAGGCGAGCGGCTCACCGCCGGGATCCTCGACCACCTGCGCGGCAATCCGGGCCGGCAAGATCAGCGCCTCGCCGATCTCCAGCGTGAAGTTCTCGACATCCGCCGCGAATGCGGCCATCTGCAGGATTTCGATCGCCCGCGCCGCGCGGATCGCGGGAATCCGCGCTGACGGCCGCAGCGGCGTATCCTGCAGCGTCTGCAGGATCGAGGCGCGTTCGCGGGAATTGGCGCGAAAAAACATATCGTTGATTTCAGCAGCGTCATTGGGCTGCATTGACAGATCGGAGGTCCGCCGCAACCGCGGATCGCCCACAGCCTTGACCGCCGCCGGCACAGCTGCGGCTGCAGCCGCAGCGATGTCGGGCGCGCGCGGGGCCGGCTGATCCGCCGGCACTGGCTGAACCCCAAGCCTGCGCAGCACGATCGCCGGCGTGCCGGGATAGATCGAAAGCCGTGCCCGGACCGAGGCGCGGGTGGCGTCGTCGACATGATCGATGAGGCGCGAGGTCAGCTCGATAAATTGCATCTCCTCGTCCTTGCTGTGCGCATTGGCCTGCACATAAAGGTCGGTCAAGACGCGCAGCAGCGTCGGACGAATGTCAACGCCCTCGCGACGCGAAAGCGTCATCAACCCGTCAAAGCCGGGAAACAGGGGAGGTTTGTTCATGTCGATGCACGCGACTCCGTGATCTCAGAGAATAGTACGGCAGCTTGCTTTAATGGGGTGTTAAGAATGAAAGTGTCCGATGGGCCGTATTTATCCGGTGTTTTCGTCCTTCACCGGCTATCTTGTCCGTCGATTTACGGAGTTTCCGAGCGGCAATGGCGGAGATCCTGGAACGGTTGCCCCGGGTAGGCATTCTAACGGGTGCTGGGATGACATCGCCGGGCGTCTGTGCGCGGCATGCCTTCCCGCAAACGTCAATCGGACGCCTCCAATCAACGGGCTGGCCATGGAAGAACAGGATATAGGCTTCATGCGGGAGGCCATTCGGGTGGCGTGCGAGAAGGGCTCGGCTCCAGATCGATCTCCGATCGGCTGCGTCATCGTAATGGATGGCCGCATCATCGCGGCGCAACGCAATCAGGTCGCCGAAACGCACGATGCCGTGGCCCATGCCGAGATCGAGGCGATCAGAGCGGCCGGCCGAACGTTCGAGAATGGTGAACTGCGCGGCGCGACGCTCTATAGCACGCTGCAGCCCTGCGGCATGTGCACCATGGCCTCGATCTGGTCAAAGGTCAGACGCATCGTTTACGGCGCAGGTCGCGAGGATGTCCACGAGATGTATTTCGAGGCACGGCATGTCGACACCCTGCAATTCGTGCAGAAGGCCTATCGCGACGATCTGGAAATCGAGGGCGGCGTCCTTCGAGATGCGTGCAGCCGGCTGTATTATCGGCCTTGGGATCCGGTTCCGGTTGAGCGCCAGGGCAACAAGTAGGTTGAATGCGGGTCAGCCGACGGGCGATCTTTTCCGCCGCAACTCCATCACGTCAGTCCGTCATATTTTCTATGATCGCGCGCGTGATCGAACCGGGCGGCTTGCCGCCCGGCTGGTTCTTCATCGAGCGGATAGGACAGTGGCAGAGCTTCGGCCTGCAGTTCCTCGGTGAGATCCTCGCGGCCGTATTTGTCGACCCGGTGAATAAACAGGATTTTCTTGTATTCGCCGGATTTGATCCTCGCGACCACTTCCCGTCGCGTTTGTTCGGGATCAACGACTGCTTCGCGCCCGCGACGTCCATAATCGATCATGACAACGAAATAAGTGGGCGAGACTTCCATGAGCGACTTGGATCGATGCATGGCGGGCGACATTTTGTTCCGTCGGAGGCATTTTACAACGGGCCGAATAATACACTAAATGCAATAGTTGTAAAGGACAATAGTTCACTAGATGAATTTATTGTTGCCAGAGAGGTGAAAAAATCAGTGCGGCCGGCGGCCCGGGAGGCGCTCGAAAAGCGATCGGGTTGCTGGCTGGCCTGGTCGCGGGGATAGGCCCGCATGGCGCCCACCCATTTCAGGGCTTCGCGCCGGCGATGCAGTGATGGCCGGCTGGACAGCCGTCCTGGAGCAGTCAGTCTTCCACGAGAGCCGCCTCGCCATCGAGACGACGCTGTGCCGATGAGAATCGATCAACTGATGGGCGTCGTGGAGGTGCAATACCTCTAGTTTAGTTCGCGGTGCCGGTTTTGATCCTGCGCTTCGCGCCGGGCTTTGCGCTCGGCTTTGTGCTGGTCTTGGCGGGGGGCTTGATCTCGGCTTTGGCGTCGGCCTCGACGATCGTCTTGGCGATGTCGGCGATCATCTGGCGCTGGCCCTGGCTGGCCTTGTCCAGGATCGACCAGATCGCCTCCTTGTCCAGGGGGTTGCGCATCAGCAGGCTGGCGGGATCGGTGCCCAGGGCATCGGCCAGCCCCTCCAGCGTGTCTTGTGTATACGGCGCCACGCCGCTCTCGATCCGCGAAATCATGCTGGCCGAGGTCCCGGTCCCCAGCCGTTCGCCAAGGGTGGCCTGCGTCAAGTTACGGAACTCGCGCCACTCCCGGATAAAGGTGCGGCGCCGTTCACGGTTTTTTTGATATCCGATTCGTGGAGGCATTTCAGCATTTTACACTAAATGCAAGTCATGTCATCCCATCTAGATGCATATTTGCTCTTGCATTGAATTGCATCTAGTGTATCATAAGGGGGCATGGTGAGATGATCCTCGCTGAACCAGTGCCTGCAAAAATCGGCGCAAATCGCCGCCTGCCGGCTCCGCCAGCGCAACGGGCATATTCAGGCGCTGTTGCGGGCGTCGCGACGTCGGAGGACCAGGATGCTGCAACTGTGGAACGACGATATCATCGAAGCTTTGCGAGAATTGCGCGCGCAGGGATTTTCTTATTCCGCCGCCGCGAGAAGGATCAACGCGACCTTCGGCACGTGCTTTACGCGCGAAGCCACGATCGGCAAGGCCCGTCGGCTCCGCTTGGCGAGCGACAGCACGGCTCCATCGAAGCCGGGTAGCCTGCACGTTCCTCAGGGCATACCGGCCGCCATCCCTCGCCGCGACCAGCAGTCTGAACGATCGCCATCCGCGTGGTCCGAGTCCGCTTCGTGCAACCCGGCCAGGCTCAAGCTCGGGTGGTCGACACCGCTACTGGCCGAGCCGGCTGCGGATTTGATGCCGCTGCGCTGCGCCGACATCACGCCACGTCGGATCGCCTTTGCAGATCTTGAACCCGAGCATTGCCGATATCCATATGGCGAGGGGCCTTATCGCTTCTGCGGCCATGTAAGACGGCCCGGCTCAGCCTATTGTCCGGCGCATGCCGATCTGGTCGCCGGTCCCGAGGCCATGCCGCCTCTCGAGTTCGTCATTGATCGGATTACCGAGCGACATCATCACACGGTCCATGCTGAAGATCCTGGATGCAACTGTGTTCCGGATCTCGATTTCAGACCCGTGACCGAGAACCATGTTTCGACCGATTGCCAGGGGGGGACGCTATGCCGCGTGCGAAACGCAAAAAGCCTGATGACTTGAAGAGCCTCACGAAAGTACATGATCGTCGCGCCCACGACCTCCTGCGCAATGCCGAGGTCGCCGCGGTTGATGTTGACGACCCGCTGGCGATCGATCCCGGCGACAAGATCCGCGTGCTGCGCTCGGTGCGCAACGATCCGCTGGCAGCGCTGCACGCGCGCCGACAGATTGACGAGGCGCAATACCACGCCGGCCGTGCCTTCCAGCACGATTTCGAGACCGCCGAACGCGGTCCGCGCGCGATTGATCCCGGCCGGCAATATGTCGATGGCGGCCGGTCGCCCGAACCCATCACCGAGGCCCAGCGCAAGGCGGTGCTGCGATTGAACCGCGTCGAGCATGAACTGGGCGCCGATGGCGCAGCCCTGGTTCATGACATCCTGATCCATGGCCGCAGCCTGTCGACCGCAGCCATTGCGCGCGGCGCGCGCGGCGAACGCCACGACCGCTATGTCGGCCAGCGCTTCCGCGAATGCCTGGATTGCCTGGCGCGCCTTTACGGGCTTGCAACGGAACGCAGGTGAAATAGCGGACTGCGCCGCGTCCGGTCCGCCCCACTTGCCCCGGTGATGTTGCCGCGACAGCGCGATCGGGCTGTCGCGAAAACCGCAGATCTCCGCCGGGGTCGCTCCGGCACGGCAGTTGCATGTGATGTGGCGAGAGCTGCGCGTAGCGACGACATCTGTCGGCGTGCGGATTGATCTGGCGCACGGTCCGCGTGGCCGAGGCCAGGTCGTGCAACTTAAGCTTCTCTGAGTGAGCAGGGCCTCATGTGGGGAGTTCTGACCGGGCTTTACATCGTCATTATGCTCTATCCATTCTTCGACGAATGGCGGCAGGAACGCGCCGACAAGGCGGCTCTGAAGAGAATGCGCGCCAACCATGCCGCTGGCCGTCGATGGGACGTCGCCAAGGGACAATGGAAAGATGACGAGCATTGCTCTCCGCTCAATCGGATCGAATGATCGTGCAAGGCGGCATTCACTGACGGGTTGAGGGCTGTAACTTCCGCAATAGAAAGTTGACCGGTCCGGCGAAACAGGGTAAGTTATCCATCATTGCAAATCACGTGAGCCGCCCCGGAGATTCCGTTGGGCGGTTTTTTCGTTTTGTCATCTACCAAAGGACGTCCGAAAATGAGACCTACGCCGACAGCCGTGACCGGCGCCGCGCGATCGCCATCGCCGCAGACATCGAACGGCCAAGATTTGGCGGCGGGCGACGGCGCGGCGGCGATTCAGGCTGAGGCCGAGCGCGATCGTGCCGTCAAGGCGCTCGTGGATTATCTCAGCGCCAAGACGCCCCTCAAAAGCAAATCCCGCAACTTGGCCACCGTGGCGCAGCCGCGACGGTTTGGCACGGCGTTGCGGCAGGAGTTCGCGCTGCTGTCCGATGACGATCCGAAGTCGCTGCGCGGCCTGGCGCGGCGGCTGATCACCGAGGCGGCGGAAGCCGCCAATCCGCTGGCGGCAATCAAGGAGATCGCCAACCGGCTTGATATCGACGACGCCGAGGACGGCGCGCCGGAGCAGATCGATCGCATCGAGCGCATCATTGTCTACCCTGAAAATTCCGACCGCTAGGGTGTTCGCACCGCTGCTGGCTCCGGCGCGTTACAAGGGCGCCTATGGCGGGCGCGGCTCGGGCAAGTCGCACTTTTTTGGCGAATTGCTGGTTGAGCAATGCCAGCGGACCAAGGGCACGCTCGGGGTCTGCATCCGCGAAGTGCAGCGGACATTGGCGCAGTCCTCGAAGCGGCTGGTCGAAAGCAAGATCGCGGCGCTTGGCGTCGGCCGGGGCTTCAAGATCTTTCACGACCGAATCGCGGCACCCGGCGACGGCCTGATCATTTTCACCGGCATGCAGGATCACACCGCGGAATCGATCAAATCCCTGGAAGGCTTTCATTTCGCCTGGGTCGACGAAGCGCAGACTTTCTCCGCGCGCAGCCTGGCGTTGTTGCGGCCGACCATCCGGGTTAATGGGTCAGAGATCTGGGCGAGCTGGAACCCGCACCGCAAATCGGATGCCGTGGATGAATTCTTCCGGGTCAAGCAGCCCACGGAGGCGATCGCGGTGAAGGCCAATTGGCGCGATAATCCGTGGTGGAACGCTGTGCTGGAGGCGGAGCGACAGCTGGAACTCGACCTCTATCCCGACCGCTATGGCCATACCTATGAGGGCGATTATGCCGGCGCGTTCGAGGGCGCCTATTTCGCCGGCCTGCTGTCGGCGGCGCGGCGCGAGGGCCGGATCGGCAAGGTGGCGGCCGATCCGTTGTTGCCGCTGCGCGGGTTCATCGATATTGGCGGCTCGGGCGCGAGAGCCGATGCTTTCGTTATTTGGATCGTGCAGTGGGTTGGCCAGGAGATCCGTATCCTGGACTATTACGAGAGCACGGGCCAGGTGCTGGCCTTTCACGTCCATTGGCTGCGCGCCAACAACTATGCCGAGGCCGTGCTTTATCTGCCGCATGACGGCGTCAATGAAAACAATATCACCGGCAAGCGCTACGCCGACCATCTGCGCGACGCCGGATTCAGGGTCGAGCCACCGGTCAGGAACCAGGGCCGGGGCGCGGCGATGATGCGGATCGAGGCGCTGCGCCGAATAGGCGCGAAACTATGGTGGAATGAAGCCGCGACCGAAGCCGGCCGCGACGCGATCGGTTTCTATCACGAACGCAGGGACGAGATCCGCCATGTCGGACTGGGTCCCGACCATGACTGGTCATCGCACGCCGCCGATGCGCTGGGGCTGATGGCGATCTGTTATGAGGAGCCCGGCCAGCGGCTCAATTTCAATCGGCAGCTGAGCTATCCGAAAATGGGGATCGCCTGAGGAAGCCCGCGACTGCCGGACGCATCTGGACCATGGGAATCATCGCGCTTTGAGGAGACCATCATTGTGAACACGTCCTTGCTGGCGGCGCCGGCGATGCTGGCCATGGCACAGCCGCCGCTCGCCGCGCCGCTGCAACCGATTACCCATGATGTCACCATCGTTACCACCCGAAAGCTCGCGCAGGCCCGCGTGCTCGGCGTGCCGCCGGAGGAGTTCGGCATCGAGCGTGGCGCGCGCAATATCCGGGAGTGCAATTATTGCTTCCATGATGTGGTGACGAAGACCCGGGCGCAATTGATCGCGGAGGGCTTTGACGAGGCGCAGATCGACGCGGTGTCGGTCTATACCGGCAACACCGATATCGAAACACTGTCGCGCGATTCCGTGCAGGAGCATTTTTCCATCAACGCGGGCGGCGCCAACAAGTCGACCGAGCTCGTTCGCATCACCGAGCACTATGTCCGGATGGATTATCACGGCAACGGCCGGCCCGCGCTCTATCAGGTCATTACCGGCGGCGACGATGGCGAGATCCTGCGCCGGGATGGCCGCGACTGCATCACGCCCTTCGATGTCGTCCCCTTCGCGGCGACCACCCCGGTGCCGATCACCCACCGCTTCTTCGGCCGCTCGATCGCCGATCTGGTGATCCCGGCGCAGCGGGAAAAGACCGCGTTGAAGCGCGGCGCACTGGATAATCTTTACCTGCACAACAATCCGCGCGTCGAGGTCGCAGAACAGAATGCCGGGCCGAACACGCTGGATGATCTGCTGGTGTCCCGACCCGGCGGCGTGGTGCGTACCAGGAGCGCGGGCGGGCTGAATTGGCAGGTGGTACCCGATATCACCGGCTCGATCTTTCCGATGATGCAATATCTTGACGCCGAACTGGAACAGCGTACGGGACTGTCGAAACAGAGTCAGGGGCTCGATGCCAACGCGCTGCAGAACCAGTCGGCGACCGCGGTGACGCAGGTGTTCAACGCCTCACAGATGCGGATCAAGCTGATCGCGCGCATCATGGCCGAAGGCGTGCGTGATATGTTTTCGCTGCTGCACGGCACCATCCGCAAGCACGGCCAGCAGGCGCAGACCGTGCGACTGCGCCAGGCGTGGATCACGGTCGATCCCAGGGACTGGAAAACCCGCGACCACCTGACCGTGAATGTCGGGCTAGGCTCTGGCGGCAGGGCACAGGCCTTCGCCCAGACCATGGCGATCGCCAATGTGCAGAAGGAATTACTGGCCGGTGGCAAGAGCAACCTGGTCGATGACCAAAGCCTCTACAACACCGCCGCCGAGCTGACCCGCATCATGGGCCACAAGAACCCGGACAAGTTCTTCAATGATCCCAGCGCGCGGGATCCCCGCACCGGACAATTGCTGCACCCGCCGCCACCATCGCCACCGCCCGGTCCGGAAGCCATCAAGGCGAAGGCGCAGCTGCAGATCGCAGAGAGCAAGGCGGAGACCGACCGGGCCACCGCGATGCAGCGCATGCAGCTGGAGCAGGCGCGGGCAGAGGCCGACGCGCTGCGTCAACATGCGAGGCTCAGCGCCGACATCGAACTGACCAAGGTCAAGGCCGAGCTCGAAGCGCGGCTTGCCGTGCTCGATGCCCATGTCAAGGCGCTGGCCGCCGCGCAGTCCGCCCGCCACGCCCGCGAGCAGCATCACGCCAATCTTGCCGAGAGCGCGCTCGGCATGGCCGCCGCCGCGCATCGCCATGACCTGAAGATGGCGTCGTCGCCAGCGCCGGATCGGCAAGGAAATTCCGATGAGTGAAGACCGCCTGTCCCGCGCCGCCGCCGCCGGCGTCCGCGCCCGCTCCCTGCTCGAGGATGATTTGTTGCAGGGGGCGTTCAGCGCCCTGGAAGAACGTTATCTGCAGGCTTGGCGGGCCACGGCCATCGACGATGTTGCGGCCCGCGAAACCCTGTTCAAGGCGATCCATGTCATCGGCAAGGTGCGGGATCATCTTGGCAGCGTCCTCAGCAACGGCCGGTTGGCCGAACGCGAGCTGCGGGAGCTAGTGGAGCTGGCGGAGCGGAAACGGCGGTTCGGGATTTTGTGAGGCGGGTGCAAGGGCGGTTATGAGGACCGCCATGAAGGCCGCGCCTTCAGCTGAAGCACCGCCACCTCAACCCTGAGGCGACGCACCAAAATGATAAGTTGAACGAATGCATCACAGTCACTGCGGTAGAACGTAGAACGCACCGCTGTTGTCGCTTGATGCGAGAGTCGGGCTCTCATGGTTCGAGGAGCAAGCCGTTGCCCTTCCCGGGCGACGGCTTGCTCCTCACCCTGAGCTCCCAGCGCCAAAACCGGCGCTGCACACGGACCATGAACAGCGTGTTCATGGAGAGGGTTCGCAATTCGACATGTGCGACACAACACAGGCGCTGTCGGACTCGGCCGCCTGATCGCAGCCTGCGCGGCCTGAGATCCACCGGTTCAACGTCTTTCGTTGCCAAATTGACCAAGCGGCGCGCTGCTTTGCCGATGCCGATCTGCCAGCGCTGGTCACGTGCGGCCACATTCCGCGCGCGGCAATTCCCTGTCATCACATAACCCTCCACATCACCCTCGCCAGGATGGATCCGCATGCCAAGAATGTCCACGCTCGATCTCAAGGCCATGCTGGCAGCTGAGCGGTCCTCCGCGCTGGCCGCGATGAGTGCGGCGCAGCTGATGGAAGATCGCGCCCAGGCCATGAGCTATTATCTCGGCGATGTCTCGGCCGACATGCCGGTGGTCGATGGCCGCTCATCGACGGTGTCGATGGATGTCGCCGATACGATCGAAGGGATGATGCCGAGTCTGATGGACATCTTCGCCGGCTCCGATGAGGTGGTGCGGTTCGAGCCGGTCGGCCCTGAGGACGAAGCCGCGGCGCAGCAGGAGACGGACTATGTCAATCACGTCTTCATGCAGCAAAACCCCGGCTTCATGGTACTCTATTCTTTCATCAAGGATGCGCTCTTGTCGAAGACAGGCATCGTCAAGGTGTGGTGGGAGGAGCGCGAGGAGGAAAGCCGCGAGACCTATTATGACCTGACCGAGGACCAGTTCGCGCTGCTGGCGCAGGCGGTCGCGGAATCCGGCGGCGCGATGGAAATCGTCGAGCACAGCGTTCACCACGGGCCGGAAGACGACGCGAGCGAGGCGACGAGCTAGCGCCATGGCCGAGGCGACCTGGGACGGCGCGTGGTATAACCCCTACGCGCCGCCGATCTTTGCATCGCCCGCGCCACCACCAGCGCCGCTGCCGCTGCCGGCGTTTCCGCAGGATCGGCCGTGGTGGATGGCGCCGCCGGTCCTTCCGGCAGCGGGCGCGACCGGACAGAACCAGCCGTCGGCGTCGCATTTGCTGCCGTCCGGCCATCCCTGGGGCAGCGCGCCACTGATCTTTCCGCCTGCGCCGGCTGATGCCGCGGGCCAGGGCGCACCGGCGCAGCCATTCTTCCCAACGCCAAAGCCGCCGCCGTTGGCCGACTCGGTAAATACGCTGCCGGCAACACCAGAGCATCGGGCGCCAGACCCTGTTCGCTCGGACTATCAATTCAATAAGCTCGGCGACGCCTATGCGCCTGCCGGGATGACCGACATCGGACCGCCTTTGATCGGGGATGGCGGCCAGCTATTTCCCGGCACGGCATGGGGGCGGAAAGCCGCCGATATCGGCAGCCAGCTGGCCTATCGCTACATACACGGCCTGCTGACGCTGCCGCAGCGTGCGATCGAAGCCGCGCAACAATCGGCCGAGCATGATTTCGGGCCGGGGCCTGCCGCGATCAGCGATTCCGATCCGCCCTGGCAGGATCCGCTTATCCCGGTCGCCGTGGAAATCGCGCTGGCCACGATGGGCGGGGCCGGCGCCGTGCCCGCGCGGGCCAATACGCGGCGCGCGGGATTGACCGGCGCGCGGCAAGGAGCTGCGGAGGCGGGCACGGCGACAAAAGCCACGGGTACAACGGCTGTTGACGCCGCGGCGTCTGCTGCAGGTCGCGGTGCCGCGAGCAGCGGACTACCGGCTCCCTTTGATGGCGAATTGGCTGCTCGGCAACTGCTCGGAACCACGCGAACACCAGCCGGCCGCAGCATCATGTTCCATGCGGCGGATCGAATGGTGAATGCGCCCAAGGGACGGATTCCGATGTCGGCGGAGGATGTCGATCAAGTCCTGGACGGCGCCACACGCATCGCCAAGCGCAGCTACCATCCTCAGGGAAATACGCTTATGATAGAGAATTCGAACATGCCAGGTCGACCGCGCGTGGTCGTCGACGAAGCTACGGGACAGCGCGTCATAACTGTCATCAATCCCAGGCAGCAGGCAAAATGAGCATTGCGGAAATCGAGCGGCTGGTTCAGCGATTCGTTTCTGGAGCCGATACATCAATTTCGGTCGTTCATGAAATTGAGGCGGTCTTGGATGACTGGTTCCCGGATGATGATTATGTGCAGGAGACCGTGGAGATGCTCGCGATGTACAGGCCTGGCGGCGGAGAGTTTTTGTTCGATAAGGCTGAAATCAGTCAACGACTGATCCAGACGCTCAAGCATCTGAGCGCGTAAGAGCGCGCTCGCTGTGGTACCGCGAAACGGGGGGCGGTCGCGTACGGCTTCGCCGATGGCCCAGCCTATCGAGATGACGCCATGGTCATCCACCAACCCATCTTTTCGAACGCCGGCCGCGATGATGTCGCCGACAAAATACGATGCCTTGAGGCTGTCATCATCGGCACCGGGCCGCGGCTGGGCTTGTAAGTTGACCGGCATCCAACATCGCAGATAAATTCCGGTTTGAGATGGTGGATCGCGCTGCGCTCCGATCTACGCGACAATAATGATGGCCTGGGCCTCTCGCAAAACTTGACGGGTCCGGCGAAACAGGGTACAACTTACATCGTCGAGAAAGTCAGTAACCGCCCCCGGAAATTTCCGTCGGGCGGTTTTTTATTGGGGATGGCGCGTCGCATCGGCTATTGAGGCGTTGGCGCGATCGCAACATGTTTGCCGGTCTTGTCGACGACAACCATGAATCCATGGCGCCGCTGTCCCTCCCGATCCAATCGCAATCATTGCAGAAAACAGGATCCCCGATTCCCTCGGTGATCACGCGGAAACCAGGAATATCTCATGACCGACGACACGACGGCGCCTGCCGACGCCGATATCCTTGCGCTGGCGCTGCCGGCGGATGCGCCCGAGGCCTTTCGCTCGCCAACCAGCGCGGCCAAATATTACATGGCGCTGCGTGAAAACGATCCCACCGCCAAAGCGCGCGCCGAAGCGGCGACCGTGGAAACTGAATTGTCCCAACCGGACAGCGCCGCCCCTGATCAGAAGCAGGATCGCGGTGAGGACGAGGTTGCCGACCCTCATGAAAATGAGACCATCGAGCCGCCGAACTCTTGGACCAAGGCCGAGAAGGAACGCTTCGCCACCTTGCCTCGCGAGACGCAGGAATACATCCATGCGCGCGAACAGGAACGGGAGCGTGAATTCCGCCGCGGTCAAAACGACATCGCTGACCAGCGCAAGGCGATTGCTGCCGAGCGTGAAATGGCGGAAAAGGCAAGGCTTCATTACGAGGCCCAACTCCCGCGTCTGATGCAGACGCTCCAGGCTGCGCAGCAGGCGAACTTCGCCGACATTCAAACCATCGACGATGTGCAACGGCTGGCAGAGCAGGATCCGTTCCGATATCTGCAATGGCAGGCCCACCAGACCAAGCTGCAGGCCACCCATGCCGAACTGGAGCGATCGCGGGGTGAAGCGTCGAGGGCTGAACAATCCCGATGGGCAGAGCATGTCAATCGGGAAAACCAGCTCGCCGCCGAATTCATCCCGGAGCTTGCAGACAAGGTCAAAGGTCCCGCATTGACTGCCCGCGTCGCCAATGAACTCTTGCCCGAACTCGGCTTCAAGCCGGACGAACTCGCGGCCCTCGCCAGCGGAAAGCAAAAACTTTCCGTCTATGACCATCGCGTGCAGCGACTCCTCGCCACCGCCTTGAAATATGCCGACGTGCAGAGGGCCTCAAAGGCCGCGGTCGCCAAGCCGCTTCCGCCAGTGCAGCGGCCGGGAACGGCGCGGCCCTCGGGCTCCGCCAATTCCGAGCGCATTCAAGCCCTCACCGAACAGCTCAACCGCACCGGATCGCTGAAAGTCGCGCAAGAACTGCGCGCGTTGCAGAGCAGTCAGCGCCGGTCATAGTCCAAGGAACAGCCACATGGCAGCGCCTATCAATACCTTCACCACCTATAGCGCGATCGGCAATCGCGAAGATCTTTCGGATATGATCTACCGCATCGACCCCGTCGACACCCCCGGGATGACGGCGATCGAAACCGAGAAGGCCACCGGGGTCAATCACGAGTGGCAGACGCAGGCGCTGGCGGCCGCCAACGGCGCCAACGCACAACCCGAAGGCAATGATTTCACCGGCGTTGCCGCCACGCCCACGGTCCGGCTTGGCAATATCGCCCAGATCAGCGCCAAATAT
>Ga0302319_10007204_pt1 | contig 21892 bp, 16 predicted proteins | sample Bog_T0_2_FD_203319 | JGI IMG/M metagenome (GOLD analysis project Ga0302319, IMG submission 203319) | Peat permafrost microbial communities from Stordalen Mire near Abisko, Sweden - Bog_T0_2 | ecosystem: Environmental > Terrestrial > Soil > Wetlands > Peat | place: Sweden: Abisko, Stordalen Mire... | reverse complement strand
AGGGGAGAGACTTCGATCCTGAGACACCGGAAGAATACTCGCTTCTCAGTCTTGAAGACCTGGCGGGGGTCCGCGTGTTGGCATTCCCAAATCGAATCCTAGGCGAAGTCGATAGCGTTTTGCGGGCTCGGTTCCAGGATTGGACCTATAAGCCAATCCGCGACCGTGGCGAGGTCCTCGCTCCGAAATACTTCGGAACCTGTCTTGGCGCTAGCTCTAAAGTATGCGGCGAGTATCAGATTGTTCCCATGCTTCTGGGACTTTTCTGGGAGGTCGAGCATTCCGCAATGTATAAGTTCAAAGCTGTTGCCAGGTCCAAAGAGATGCAGAACAGCAGAACAAAGGTTATAGAAGCTTTGGCCCAATTTGAGAAGGGCGTCGAGAGCTTCCTCTGAATTCTGCCTTCCTGGCTGCGCACTCGAAAGGAAATCATGGCCATTACCGTAGTAGGCAGCGTTGCCTACGATTCGATTGAAACCCCCGCCGGACGCCGCGATCGCTGCCTGGGCGGAGCGGCAACTTACTTTGCGCTCGCCGCCAGCTACTTCACTGACGTTCGCGTCATTGCCGTAGTCGGCGAAGACTTTGGCCGCCGCCAGGAAGCTGTGTTCCTCAACCGCAACATCGACATTCAGGGCATTGAGCGCGCCGCGGGCAAGAGCTTCTTCTGGGAAGGCTCCTATCTCGACAATCTGAACGAAGCCAAGACGCACACCACGGAGCTGAATGTTTTTGCCACGTTCGAGCCCAAGATTCCAGCGGCGTATGCTGACTCGGAGTTTCTGTTCCTGGCCAACATCGATCCGGTCTTGCAGCGGCGGGTTCGCGAGGCCATGCCCGATGTAAAGCTGGTGGCCGGTGACACCATGAACTACTGGATCAACGACCATCGCGCGGCGCTGCTTGAAGTCTTGAAGGGCCTCGACATCCTGCTCATCAATGACACGGAGACACGCGTCCTTGGTGGTAACAAGAACCTCGTGCTCGCCGCCCGCGCCGTAATGGAACTGGGGCCGCGCATGCTGGTGGTGAAGCACGGAGAATACGGCGCGACCCTGTTTCACAAGGCGCTGCCGGGTAGCCCGAACTCGAAGACCTTCAAGGCACCGGCGCTTCCGCTTGAGGAAGTCGTCGATCCGACGGGCGCGGGCGACAGCTTTGCCGGAGGCTTCTTCGGCTATCTCGCGTCGCAGGCAGAGGTCACCCCAGGCGCATTCCGCCGGGCGATGTTTTATGGGTCGGTGATGGGCTCTTACGCATGCGAGCGCTTCGGCACTGAGCGGCTACAACAGCTCACCCGCGAGGAGATCGACGCCCGCTTCAACGTTTTCCGCGAGCTGACTCATCTTGACTGAGAGGCCCATTGCGGTAGCAGCCATTTCGGGAACGGAGTGGCTTATTGTCCTGACGCTCACGGTTACGGCCTCGGTTGCCGCCGCACTGTGGAGTTGGTCGAACCACGCGCTGCTCAACTACGGCGATGCTGTGGCGCACATGCACATTGCGCGCCGCGTCTTTGACTCGCACCAGCCGCGGCTCACACAACTGGGCTCGGTGTGGCTGCCGCTGCCGCACATTCTGCTGCTACCGTTTGTCCAGGTGTATAGCTGGTGGGCCAACGGGATAGCGGGCATTGCGCCGTCGGCGCTGGCTTACATCGCCTCATGCGCGGGAATCTATCGCCTGGCGCGCCGCTGGCTCAGCGTTCCGGCCGCCGCGATTGCCCTTGCTTTTTTCGCGGCCAATCCCAACCTGCTTTACCTCCAGACCACAGCCATGACCGAGCCGCTGTTCCTTTGCGAGATGATCTGGCTGACGGTGTGGCTGGTGGACTGGCGCGCTAATCTCGATACGAGCCACAAATCGGGTCTCGACGCCGGCGATGGCATATCAAGTGGGCGTCTGCTCTGGCTCATCGCCTTGGTTCTGGTTGCAGCGATTTTTACTCGCTACGACGGCTGGATCATGGCCATGTTCGCGTGGCTGGCCATTGCGATCACACTGGCCCGCCGCGGGCAGCTGCGTTCCCGCGCTTTCTGGCTTGCGAGCATTCTTGTGCTCGCTGCGCCGGTCGCGTGGTTCCTCTACAACTTCGCCGCATTCGGCGATGCACTCGACTTCATGCGCGGCCCGTATTCCGCGAAAGCCATTGAAATGCGCACCGCAACGCCTGGTTACCCACCCCATCCGGGCTGGCACGATCCGTGGGTTTCGCTGCTGTTTTTCATGAAGGCCGCCGAACTGGATGGAGCCGCGCTGGCGTGGGGAAACACGCTGCTCGTCCTCAGCTTGTTCGGAACGGTATGGGCATGGCTGACTGCGCGCCGCCGAGCACTGGCCTGGACGCTGCTGCTGGTACTGCCGATTCCCTTTTACGCTTATTCCATTTCGTATGGGTCAGTGCCCATTTTCCTGCCGCCGTGGTGGCCGCATTCCTGGTATAACCTGCGCTATGGAATGGAGTTGCTGCCCGCGCTTGCCCTTGCGCTTGGCTTCCTTGCACAGTTCTGTGTCGGGGCAATCCGCGAATTCAAGCCTCGCGATGGCGGTTCCCGTTGGATCACGACCGCTGCCGTTGGCATCCTTGTCTTGATCGCTCTCAACGCGGTCGAAATGGTCCACGAGCGTCCGCTGGTTTACGTTGAAGGACTCAAAAATATACAGGCGCATCGCCCCTACCAGACGGAGATTCCACCGGTGCTGCGGACTCTGCTTGCGCAGCGCCCCGGCGCCACCATCCTCATCGACACCTCCGTCGATCCTGAGATAGTTGCGCTCACCGGGATTCCGCTCCGCCAGACCATCAACGAGGCCGACCTCCAAATATTCACGGACGCATTGGCCGCTCCAGCTTCCCACGCCGCCATAATCCTGGCGCTCGATGGCGACGAAATCGATCGCGCAGTCCATGCGCATCCGGAGGGACTCACGGTCTATGAGCGCTTTACCGCGCCTGGCCAACCGACCGCAACACTTTACGTCTCCGATACTCCCAGTGCATGAAACCCAATAGATTCAGCTAACTCGGTGTTAGCATCGCAAGCAAGGATTCTTCTTCCCAGAATCACTGGGCGCCCGTTCGAGCGCCTTTGTCACTTGCTGGCGCGGGGCCCCGTCAGCGAGAGGTTATGCGTGATCTGCGATCCGGAGGTACTTTGATTCCCTTTACCAAGGCGCACGCCTGCGGCAACGATTTCCTGATAGTCACGGAACAACATGCGGGCACGCATAACTGGGCAGACATGACCCGCCGCCTCTGCGCCCGCACCACCGGCATTGGCGCGGATGGGATTGAGTTTTTCGCTTGGACCAACAATGGTTCAGACGCCAGGTCGGGACGCATTCGCCTGTACAACGCCGATGGATCGATTGCCGAAATCAGCGGCAACGGCACGCGCTGCGTGGCTGCGTGGATGGCGCATCAACTCCGCTCCCAGCCTGGCGACCTGCTTGAAATTCACACCGACGCGGGGCCGCGCGTTTGCCAGATCAACGCCCTGAGCGCCACCAGTGGATTCACGGTTGAAGTCACCACCGGCATGGGAGTTCCGCAGTTCCAGCCGCGCACGGTTGTCCTTGCCGGTGGCCTTCCCATCGTTGGTGTCGAGATTTCCACCGGCAATCCCCACTTCGTGATCGTGGTCGACAACGCGGACTTCTCTGTGGCTGGAAAGCCCTGGCAAACCATCGGCTCGGAGATTTGCTTTCATTCCGACTTTCCCAACCAGACCAACGTCGAATTTGTTCGTGTGCTGAGCCCGGAGCAGATCGAGATTCGCATCTTCGAGCGTGGCGTTGGGCCTACTACATCTTCCGGAACCGGCAGTTCCGCCTCTGCAACCGCGGCGCGGGCCTTCATGGGCTGCGCGTCCCCGCTCTTGGTGGTCGCCCCCGGGGGCGCACAGACAGTGGCCTGGGATGGGCCTGGGACCGAACTCCGCCTGACCGGCCCCGCGTCACTGATTGCGCGCGGCGAGGCCTTCTATACTTGAATGAAGTGCTTAAGCCCACAGCTGTACCGAACGAATCGCTGGTAGCGGTAGTTTCGCCGGCCTCCACGCCACAAGCCCCTCGTGTTGAGCGCGGCCTGGAGGCTCTGCGAACCCTCGGCTACATTCCAAGAGCTTCCGAGCACATTCTTCATCGCGGACCGCTTTATTTTGCCGGAACTCCGGAGATGCGACTGCGCGATCTGCACCACGCCTTTGCCGACGACGATGTGCGCGCAATTTTCGCGACACGCGGTGGCTATGGTTCGAATTACATTTTGGAAGACATGGACCTGGACCTGATCGCGGAGAGCGTCAAGCCATTTATCGGCTACAGCGACCTGACGGCGCCGATGCTCTGGCTGCTCGATCAGCTTGAAATCCCCGCCTTCCACGGGCCGATGGTTTCCGCCGATTTTGCGCGCGAAGGCGGCGTCCATCTTCCCAGCTTGCATGCGGCGCTGGGCGGGCAACCCTATTCTTTAGGCGCTTCGGAAGGCTTGCGAACTCTCGAGACGGGGCGGGTACGCGGGACGCTTTACGGCGGCTGCCTGAGCATCCTCACTGCCCTGCTCGGAACGCCCTACGAGCCGCAAACGGAGGGCAAGCTGCTGTTCCTTGAAGATGTCGGCGCCAAACCCTACCAGGTGGACCGCATGCTCTGGCAGTTAAAGCAAGCCGGCAAGCTGGACGGCGTGAAAGGCATTATCTTTGGCGAGATGCTGGACTGCGTCTCGCCGGGCGCACCACCCGAATTGCTCTACGAAGTCATACTGCACGTTCTTGAAGATTTCTCCGGCCCCATTGCCATCGGCCTGCGCAGCGGCCATGTTTCCCGCTCAAATGTCACGCTTACTTTCGGCGTTGAGGCTGAACTGCACGCCGCCAAGGAAGCGAATCTTCACATTCTCGAACCCGCGGTCGAAAAGCAGCTTTCAGCCTCCAGCCCTTAGCCGCCAGCTCGAAGCGCAGATCGCACTCCCTTGACGCCCAAGAAATTCACTGTCCGCAAAATCCAGGAGCCAAGAGCTGGAAGCTAACAGCTTCAAGCCGGAAACATCGCATGAAACACATCCATCTCAGCGGCATCTGCGGCACAGCCATGGCCTCTCTCGCCGGACTCTTGCAGCTTCAAGGCCATCGCATAACCGGTTCCGACAAAGCCGCCTACCCGCCGATGAGCGACCTGCTCCACTCGCTCGGCATCCCCATTCTCGAGCCTTATGCGGAGGCCAACCTCTCGCCCGCTCCCGACCTGGTGATTATTGGAAACGCGCTGTCACGAGGAAATCCTGAAATCGAATGCGTTCTCGATCAGCGCATTCCCTTCACCTCCATGGCGGCGTTGCTCCACGACGAGTTCCTGCCTGGGCGGGAATCCCTCGTGGTTGCCGGAACCCACGGAAAAACCACCACCACGAGCATGCTGGCGTGGATATACCAGGTCGGCGCGCAGGCCGATCCGAGTCGCGAGCCTTCGTTTCTGATTGGCGGCGTCGCCGAAAACTTCCAGACCAGCTTCCAACTGCGGCCCACGCGCACCTTTATTCTCGAAGGCGACGAATACGACACGGCTTTCTTCGACAAGGGCCCCAAGTTCCTGCATTATTTTCCTGACGCGCTCATCCTGACTCACGTCGAGTTCGACCACGCCGACATCTACGCCGATCTCGATGCCGTAAAGACCGCATTCAAGCGCCTGGTCAACCTTGTCCCACGTCGCGGCCTGATTGTGGCCTACGATGGCAGCGAGAACGTTACCGAATGTCTGGCTCCCGCGCTCTGCCGTGTGCAGCGTTATGGATTCTCGGCCATCGCCGATTGGCAAATCCGCAATCTCCGTCATGAAGATTCGCTGACCCGCTGGGAAGTGTGGCATGACGGCGTTTTTTGGACTGAACTGGATATGAGTCTTGCCGGCGAACACAACGCGCTCAACGCCACAGCCGCAGCTGCGCTGGCGTTTGGCAACGGCATTCCGGTTGAGTTGATCCAGAGAGCCATGGCCACGTTCAAATCCGTGAAGAGGCGGCTTGAAGTCCGCGCCGTTGTGAACGGAATCACCATCATCGACGACTTCGCGCACCATCCCACGGCCATCCGTGAAACGCTTCGAGCGCTTCGTGCTGTGTATCCCGCAAGCCGCATCTGGGCGGTGCTTGAGCCGCGTTCCAACACGCTTCGACGCAAGGTCCTCCAGGCCGATCTCGTCGCAAGCCTGTTGCTTGCCGACCGTGTCGTCCTCGCTGGGGTCTATCAGCAACAACGCATCCCAGACGCCGAGCGCCTGCACCCGGAAGACGTGATTGAATCTCTCCAAGAGCAGGGCGCACATGCTGAGCTGCACCCCGGCGGAGACGCAATTGTCGACGCCATCGCGCCCCAGCTTGAATCCGGCGACGTGGTTGTGCTGCTTTCGAATGGCGCATTCGACGGCATCTATGAGAAACTTCCGGCGCGGCTTGCCCACCTCAAACGCTGACGGCCCAGATCATGCTACACACCCTCATCTTCCTCGCCACCATGGTTGCCACCGGCATTCCCACCGCCGTGCTCTTCATACCGTGGTGCTGGATGACCGGCAACGTGCTGCCTCTCTACAAGGGCACACGGTTCATGCTGGCCAGCAGCTGCCGCCTGGCTGGGGTAGGTTTTGAAACGTGGGGATTGGAAAATGTGCCGGCCGGCCGCGCCTGCATCTTCATGTCGAATCATGTCTCGAATCTCGATCCGCCTGCGCTCATTTCGCTGATCCCGGGGCGAACCTCCGCCTTCATGAAGCGCTCCCTTATGAACCTGCCCATCCTCGGTACCGGGTTTCGCATGGGCGGGTTCATCGCCGTCGACCGCACTGGTAATGCTGCCGATGCGCGCGAATCGGTGGCGCAGGCGGCTCGCGTGCTGGCCAAGGGGGTACACATCACCACTTTTGTCGAAGGCACCCGGTCACCGGATGGCCGTATGCTGCCCTTCAAGAAAGGGCCATTCTTTCTGGCGATGGAAACTGGCGCTCCCTGCGTTCCCGTCTCCATCTACGGCACGGAGACCATCCTCGGAAAAGGTTCCAACCGCATTCGACCGGGCGTGGCCCACGTCGTCTTTCATCCGCCCGTTGATCCGGCCAATTTCGCCACCCGGGAAGAGCTCACTCAGGCCGTTCGCCAGGCGATTGCATCCGGCCTGCCAGTCTGGATGAGAAACTAGAAGGACAAGCACCCTGCCAGGATCAACACAGGCTGGATCGGAACCATCATGCTCGTATCGCTTTTCGTACTCATCGTCGTCCTCATCCTCAGCATTCCTTCGGCCCTGATTTTCATTCCACTCACCGTCATCACCGGCAATGTAGGCCCGCTCTACAACGCGGTCTGCTTCATCGTCCGCACCGCATTCCGAGCTGCCGGAATCCGCGTGATTGTGGAAGGCAGAGACAATGTCCCTGCCGGGCGGGCTTGCATCTTCATGGCTAACCACGTGTCCAATCTTGACCCGCCGGGGCTAATTCCCCGCATCCCGGGCCGGACATCGGCTTTTGCAAAACGCGCCATCTTCAACATCCCCATTTTTGGTTACTGCATGAAGCTCGGCGAATATATCCCCGTCGACCGGACCGGCAGCGTGGTGAATGCGCAGGCCAGCGTGGCTGCGGCCCGCCGCGTCCTTGCCAAAGGCATCCACATCACCACGTTCGTGGAAGGCACCCGCTCCAAAGATGGCCGCATGCTGCCGTTCAAGAAGGGCCCGTTTTTCCTGGCCATGGAAACCGGCGCGCCGTGCATTCCCGTCTCCATTTACGGAACCGAGTCCCTGATGGCCAAGGGCAGTTTCGCCATCAAGCCGGGCATCGTCCACTTTGTCTTTGGCAAGCCTCTTTACCCCGCCGAATTCGCATCACGCGACGAGTTGATGCAAGCCGTGCGAGCTTCCATCGCATCCGGGCTGCCGGAGTGGATGCGGGGCTGAGCTGTAACCTGTTTCCGTTGACCGGTGGGGTATAGTTCTCCTATCCGTTTCGACGGACCCGAAACCCATGCAAAATCTGACTCGCCGCCGCTTTCTATCGACCTCTGGCCTGGCCGTTCTGGCTCTCCACACTGCGCCCCTCCGCGCCCTCGCTGATCCAGCCCCGATCACAGTCAGCACTGCCAGCGGGCCACTGCGTGGCGAACAATCAGGAGGCGTGAACGTCTTTCGAGGCGTGCCTTTCGCGCAGCCGCCGGTCGGACCGCTTCGCTTCCGCCAACCGGCCCCCGTAAAGCCCTGGACAGAACCTCGCGACGCCACCAAATTCGCCGCTTCCGCGATGCAAACCGGAGAGCCGGGCATTACGCACAGCGAAGATTGCCTCTACCTGAACATCTGGGCGCCTGCGGCTGCCGCCGCCGCCGCGCTCCCGGTTTATGTATGGATACACGGCGGCGGGTTCACGGGAGGCCATGCCTTTGAGCCCATGTACGACGGAACGGCACTGGCGCTTGAGGGTGTTATTTGCGTCACCGTCGATTACCGGCTGGGCATTTTCGGGTTCCTGGACGTTGAACCGCTGCTTGGCCCAGCATTTGCCGGGTCAGCCAACAACGCGCTCCGCGACCTGATGGCCGCCCTCACATGGGTGCAACAGAACATTGCGGCATTTGGCGGCGATCCGGCGCGCGTCACCATTGGCGGCGAATCCGCGGGCGCAAAGCTGGCCGATATTCTGCTCGGAGTCCCTTCGGCGCAGCCGCTCTTTCACCAGGTCATCTCAGAAAGTGGCGGCGCCGAGCGAGTCTGGTCCAGCACCCAAAGCAAGCTGGTTGCGGAAGGGTTCGGCGACACTTGGCGCGCACAAACCGGAAATTCACCCTCCACAATCCTGAGCGCCGACGCCACCAGCCTCATTGACGCGCAAAAACACTTCATCGCCCAGTGGCCGCAGCATTTTCCGCTACGCTGCGAAGTGGACGGCATACTGATACCGCGCCTGCCGATCACGACGATTTCGCAAGGCTCCAGCCGAGGCAAGCGCCTGCTGATCGGAACCAATCGCGACGAGAGCTCCTTGTTTCTTGGCCCGCACCCGCAGCACGATCCCGGCGGGGCCGACCTGGGGAACCTGGCCCCAGCCGCATTCAACGCGGTCTTCGCAAAATACCGCAAGATCTACCCGGATTGGACGGACGAACAACTGCGCATCGCCGCCGCAACCGCCGAGGAATATTGGATTCCCTCGCTGCGCGTGGCTGACGCCCATGTCAATTCAGGCAGCGCGGGTTTTATGTATCGCCTGGATTTCGCGGAATCCAGCGGCTATTTGCGCGGATATGCTTTCCACTCGCTGGATATTCGATTGGCGTGGAACCGGCCATCGGCTGAGGTGGACAATGCTCCGATGGAAGCCGTTCTGGCTCACCAGATGCACCAGGCGTGGGTTGCATTTCTGCGCGGCGAAACGCCTGCGGCGCCGGGCGTTCCCGCGTGGCCCCTCTACGATCCAAGCACCCGTCCCACCATGATCTTCGACACTCGGAGTCATGTGGAGCAGCAGCCGCGGGAAGCGGAACTACGGCTGTGGGATGGGGTTCTTTAGTGCCTTGTCTCAAGCTTCTTTGGAAATCGGCGAGGAAAGCGGATTCTTCGTTCACCACGCCCGAACTGTAGAGCGTTCGAGGCCCCGTTCCCTCAGAATGACAGTGTCAGCATTGTGATGGGCTTTTGAGGCAGAGCACGGAACTACTGCTGAATCTCGGCGTTGTACCCGTCGTTGAGCAGCTTTTGCCGCCATCCATCGGCCTCGGCTGGTGTTTTGAATGGGCCGATTTTGACGTGGATCAACCCGTCGAGCGGTTCGCGGCGCGCCGAAACCGCGTAGCCCCTGCGCCTGAGCGCGCTGACCAACACATCTGCGTCTTCTTGCTGGCCGACCTCTGCTATCTGCACCATGATCTGAGCAACCTGGGCGAGCGCCGGGGTGACGGAACCGACAGGAGCCTGCGCTGGCTGTGGCGGGTTCGCCCCGCCGAGCGCCGGCTTTACCTGCGGCTGCGCGTTCGGCGGATCGCCCACGGCCTGACTATCGTCGTCGGATGTCGTTGAGTCGGGCTGACCGGCAGACGCCTTGGCCCCGGTTCCAACCTGCGGATTCGCTGAAGGCTTGGGTTGCCCGCTGTCCGCCTGCACCGATGTTGATCCGCTGGCCGGTGAAGCCGCGGAGTCGCCGGGACTGCGCCGCCCGCTCGAGTAGCCCAATCCGAAACAAAGCGCGCAGAGCGCCGCCAGCACCACAAAAATCCCCAGCAGCCTGACGGGAGTCAGAGTAATTTCAGTGTCGTTTTGTTGAGCCTGCTGCGCCAAATTCCTGGTATCGAAAACTCCCGCCATACACCTTCCTTAAACGCAATCCACGGCGCCCGACTTCCGGCATTTCCGCGCCTCTACTTCTGCGCGTCGAGGTCAGCCGGCTTTGCCTCATGCGGCTTTATCGACGCGCTGACCTTATTCAGCAGCGACATCAACTCCAGCGGCAGCGGGAAGACGATGGTCGTATTCTTCTCGACGCCGATGTCGGCCAGTGTTTGCAAGTAGCGCAGTTGCAGCGTCATGGGCTCGGTGGCCATCAGTGCCGCCGCGTCCACCAGCTTTTGCGCCGCATTGAATTCGCCTTCGGCATGAATGATTTTCGACCGCTTCTCGCGTTCCGCTTCGGCTTGCTTGGCCATGGCGCGAAGCATCTGTTCCGGCAGGTCCACCTGCTTGACTTCGACCGAAATTACCTTGACCCCGAACGGCTCCGTTCTCTGATCAATGATGCTCTGAATGCGCAGATTGAGCTGATCGCGATGGCTCAGAAGGGTGTCCAATTCCACTTCACCCAGCACCGAGCGCAGCGTGGTCTGCGCGAACTGCGATGTCTGATAGACGTAATTGACCACCTTGATGGCAGCATCGTTGGGATTGACGACGTAAAGCGTCACAACTGCGTTCACTTTGATGGTCACATTGTCGCGTGTGATTACGTCCTGCGGCGGGACTTCGAGCACGTCTTGACGGAGCGAAATGCGCACCATCTGGTCGAACGGGCGAAATACAAAAATGACGCCGGGGCCTTTCGGAACCGGCAGCGCGCGGCCCAGCCTGAAGATGACGCCGCGCTCGTATTCGCGCAGAATTTTGATGGAATTCAAGAGATAAAGGACGACGATAGCCAGGACAACAAGAATCGGAGTTGCAATCATTTCAGTTCCCTCGCACAGGACGGATTGTACTCCAGACGCGGCTCACAATCTGCGCGATGAATCACGCGAGTGACTAGCCTGCGTGGACGACGCTGGCAGGTTCCACGCGCAGGAGATATTGGTCGCGGCCCACCACCCGCAGCGCGGCGCCCTGGGCAATGGGCTCGCTAGCGATGGCCAACCAGATCTCGCCCTCCACCAGCACATGGCCCTGGGGAGCAAGCGGCTCCATGGCGCTGGCCCGGCTGCCTACCAGTGCGTCGACGCCGAGGCGCGACTTCATGCGGCGTGCGCGAATTGCCAGACGCAGCAGGAAAACTGTGATCAATCCAAACGCGGCGCTCACTGCGATGGCAACTGCCGGGTGAATGGCCAACTCCGGCACCGGCGCTGCCACCAGAGTCAACATTCCAAACGCCAGGCAGACAATACCCGCAATGGCCAGCGCGCCGTGGCCGCCAACTTTGGCTTCCAGCACCAGCAGTCCGACGGCCGCGACGAGTAAAAGGACAGCGGTGTAGTGGATCGGCAGCAGATTCAAGCCGAAGATGGCCAGCAACACCATAAGTGTGCCCAGCGCTCCGGGAACAATGGTGCCGGGCACGTTGAATTCGAGATAGATCAGCAGCGCCCCGCCGATCAGCAGCAGCAGTGCGACGTTCGGATTTACCAACCAGCCCAGCAACTTATCGCGAAGGGGCGTCTTGACCGGCGCGATCCGATCTCCGGCCAGGTGCAGGACGGTCTTGCTGCCGTCGAGGCGCGTAATCGTCCGCCCATCCAGCTTTGCCAGCAGATCGCTGTCGCTGCTGGCGATGACGTCAATCAGGTGCTGGTCGAGCGCTTCTTCCGCGGTGTAGGAGTGCGAAGTCGCAGCGGCGGCCACCGCTGCGTCCAGGTTACGCCCGCGCTTGCCAACGTAGGAGCGCATCAAGGCTTCCGCGTCGTTCTCGACCTTCTGGCTCATGGTGTCGTCCATTTTGCCGAACTCGGCCACCACATGAGCCGCGCCAGCATTGGTTCCGGGGGCCATGGCTGCGACATCCGCGGATTCCATCAAATAGAACCCGGCCGAACCGGCACGCGCGCCCGCCGGAGACACATACACGATTACCGGAACCCGCGAGCTGAGAATTGCGCCAATCATGGTGCGCATTGAATCCAGCAGGCCACCAGGCGTGTCCATCTCAATCAGCAGCGCTTGCGCCCCGTCGCTGTTGGCCTGGGCCAGGGCGCGCTGCAATTCGCCTTCGCTTACCGGCTGAACGGTGTCGGCCAGGACCAATTTGTCCAGGAAGGGCTGCTGTGCCCCACTGGCCTGCGCTTCCGCCGGTTGTGCCAGAATTGTCAATCCCAGGCTTGCAACGACCAACAGGGCGGTCAGTGATGTGACCGTCCAACCGCATGCGTTCTTCCTCATGGGTCGCTCCATTTCTAAGCCAATACAAAGTAAGGCCGGTCGAGGAACTTTACCTCTTCGGGGCCCGCTTGGCCTCAACCTGCTCCGAAAGCTCCTGCGCCGCCTTGTTGGCGGGTTCAATCTTCAGCGCCTCGCCCACGTCGTAGCTGGCTTCATCCAGATGACCCGCGCCAATGTCCAGCCTGCACATTACCAGGTAGGCCTGGACGGACGGCATCAGTTCCAGGCTGGTGGTTGCCTCTTTGCGCGCGGCGGCCTTGTCCCCAGTCCGTTCGCGCACCTCGGCCAGCCCGGCATGGACGGCGGGAATCCGGTCATCCGTGGCCAGCGCCGTCAGGTAGAGCCGTTCGGCCTCAAGCAGCAATCCGCGATCGAGAAACACCTTGGCCTGCGCGGCCATTTTTTCCGCGCGCTGTGCGGGAGGCAGGGCGGTGAGTCGCGCCGCGTCCACCTGGTCAAGCATCTGCGCCGCCTGACGGAATGCGACCGCATCGAAGTTTCGGGCGATCCGCTCCAGTGGATCGGGCTTGGCCTCTCCGGCAGGCTTCGCGCCGGGCGCACGCCAATCGTCTTCCAGCGCCTCGGCTTCGCTGTCGACGGGCCGCAATTTCAAGCAGGCCACCAGTTCCGCCAGAGCGCCAGCGGCGTCTCCATGCTTATTCAAGCTCAGGGCCAGGTTGAAGTGGTAATCGGCGGTATTCGGATCGGCGGTTACAGCCTGGCGGAAGAGCGCGGTCGCGTCGTGACCCTGGCGGCTCACCGCAACTCCCTCATTGTTGACGACTTCCCCCAGCGGCAAGACCCGTGCAACGCCGGCAAACACCTGCTCCGCTCGCGGGTAATCCCCGGAAAACAAGAGGGAAAGTCCGCGGTAGAAACCGGCTTCCAGAGCATCTGTGCCTTGCACGGCCGGCCCCCTGGCGCTTGAGCCCTTAGCGCCTGAACTCTGTGCGTCAGGCTCGTCATGCTCGGCTTTGGCAAACGCTGCGGCAGCTTCCTGATACTGCTGGCTATCGTAATCCTCGCGGCCGAGCGCCATCCATGCCGGGCCGAACTCCGGACTCAATGCGACGGCTTGATTCAGATGGCGGAGCCGCTCCTCGTGGTCCGGCTCTGAAATGCCGCGGATATACTGCTCGAACGCGTCCACTCGCGTCAGGCTGCCGGCGGCCACAAATGTCTCTTCGGCCACGGTGAACTGGGGGTCCATCTGCTTGGTCAGGCGCCAAGCCAGGGTGTCGAAGATGGAGATCAGATCCTTCATGTCTCCGCGGGCCGAAACCGGCTGGCTCATGCGGAGGTGAGGCACATCGACCACCTGCGCTTCGGCGACGATCCCGGTTCCGTCGGTCAAATAGCTACCCACGACTATAGAATCGGCATCCAGCGTCTGGGCCAGTTTGAGGGCGGTAGCGCGCGACGGGTGAAACCCCTGCGGAAGTCCAAGATGGTCAAGGGCATAGAGGCGATCGGCGCGGCTCATGGGCGCAAAGCCTGCCGACGCGAAACGGCTGCTCAGAATCTCCGGCGCGGCTTCGCGAATCCACTCAAGATTGGGCTGGCCGCTGCGGTTGTCAAACGGCAGAACCAGCAGAATCCTGCCTTTGCCCTCACTGAATTCCGAGGCGCCGGGGCCGGCATTGGCGTTGGATTGGGCCCGGGCGGCAATGGTGAAGAGGAAAGCGAAGGTGAGGAGCGCACCCAGGGAGCAAGCGCGACGCGCAGATCGGAATGAGAGGGAATTATGCACAACAGCCTGATTATAGGTTGTGGACCGCAGCGCCGCCGAAGAACTTGGCTCTCGGGTTCCCAAAGCGGTCATCCCAAAGCGGTAAGCGCGGGCAGGGGGTGATGATCGTCGCGCGCCTGGATGCCGGGGATTGTGTGTTTTCCGCACAGCTTTGGATCGTGTCTATCGTGCTGCATTTACCCGCGCCGGCATGTCCGCTCGCGCCGCCAGCACCCGTTCAAACCGAATCAAGGCAATCCACTGTCCCTGATCGGTGCTCTCCCACACGAGTTGCCCGCCGAGCCGCTTCGCAATCTCTTCCGGCGTCAGGTCATGGTGCAGCCCGAAGTACTTCTCATCCAACTCCTCGCTTCTGGCGCCGAGACTCAGCAGCGGGTGAGGGGGGTCGTACTTGGTGGAAAATACGAGTGCCGCAGAATACTTGCCCGGTTCCTCGGCCGCACGGTCGATCTGGGGTGCGGTGAAGTCCTCCAGCTTGTACACGTCGAATGGCTGCTTCACATAACCTAGCTCCGGCCGAGTCAGCTCGTCGGTCATGGGCCAGGCCGAAAGCACGGTTGCTCCGGGATAGCGTTTGGCCAGCTGCGCAATTCCCTTCTGCTGAAGGCGGATGACATGCGCATAGGCCAGATTGTCCTCCGGCGCAAAGCCATAGGGGGGATTGATGAAGAGCGCGGCCACAAACGCCGCCGCTGAAAACAAAGCCATTGCCTGCCAGAATGGCACCCTGCGGTAAAACGTGCTGACCGCGATAAGCAGAACCAGCGGATACATGGGCAGGAGGTAGCGGGTCAGGAGCGCGCCGCCCAGGACGCTGAACAACAGGGCGTTCATGACCAGCAGGAGAAATATCCTTTGCAAGGCCCTTTCCTCAACACCGGGACGTTCATTCCCATCCGCGTCTTTACGCGGGTCGAGCAAGAGCGCCGCACAGGTAAGCAGCACGGGGACAAAGAGGTTCATATGCGCGGTGAGATGGAGGATGCGGTGGCCAAATGCCGCCAGAATGCGCAGCGGGTCAAGGTTGGCCTGGGCGTTGTAGCGGAGAAACTCCGGATTGCCGAAGAGGAAACCGGTCTTCCAGAAGTGATAGCCGTACCAGGCGCTGAGCGGGATTACGCAACTTGCAAGCCAGGCACCTTCGACCAGCCGGCGCTGGCGCCTTTGCTGGCGCACGCCAAACGCTTCCACCAGGCACACAAAGGCAAGCGTGAGCGGAACAGCGATCGCCGTCTCTTTGCACAAAGCCGCGGCCGCAAACCAGAGAGCGGCCACCCAGGGCCTGCGATCTGTCTCCGGCAGCGCATACACCAGGCCCCACAAAGTACAGGTGGCCGCAAAGATATCCGCATGGGCCAGCGAGCTCTGCGCGAACCATATGGGATAAATGCCAGTGAGGAGAACAGTCCAGAAGGCAACGCTGGCCACGCCGACAAGACGCATGGCGAGGCGCCAAACCGCCAGCAGGCCCAGCGCCGCGACAATCAGCACCGCCTCCCTGGTTACCTCGGGAAGAAACCCCGACACCTTCCACCACAGCGCCAGGTAGATGCTGGGGAGGGGGGGGTGTGCGTTGGAAAGAGTCGAGATGGGAATCAGCGAACCGGTTCGGAAGAAATCCCATGCCGCGGGGATGTAGTAGCCTGCTTCGTCCCAGTAATACGGCAACCGCAGCAGCGTGAAATGGGTCGCATACAACGCGGCAAAGATCACGGGAAAGATCATCCAGAGCGGAAGCGGCGCATCCAGTCGCGGCTGCATTTTCGGTTTCAAGCGCAAACACTGGCCCCCGGTTTTTGTAATTTCCGGGCTCCGTCTCCCAAGCAAGCTGCGGGAAATCCTTCAGCAGTCCCTCAGGGGATAAAGCCCACACTTATTTTGCGCGACATGCGGCACGGCTAAAGCCATGCCCTTTCAAGACATTGCCTTATTTAGTAATTCACAGTCTTCCATGCACTGTTCACTGCGTTTAGTTCACTGGTCCCTGAGGGAAGCTGTGACCGTGCGGTTCCAGGTTCAGAGTGCCGAAGGCCTGTTCGTACTGGGCCAGGTTCTGCCCCAGGACATTCCAAAGGGCTTTGGCCTGTTGCGGGCTGAGGAAGATGGCCTGATGGTTACGAATAGTCACCTGATCGGGGCTTTCGCTGGAGGCGAGGCCAAACGTCAGTTGGAAGTCCCACACGCTCACGCGCACTTGCACGCTGTTGGCATAGGACTCGCGGTAGTCGGAGGTCTGGGCAAGATTCAGTTGCGGCTGCTGTGCGGAAGGACTCATGGTCTCACCAGCTTACTCCCCACTGCCGCTGTTCATCCAGCGAACATTCGCAGGTGTAAATCTTGTGATTTCTCAGGCCCTTACAGGTCTCGATTGCGGGGAGAGGGGATAGCCAAATAGGATGTTCACGCTCACCATAAAGTGTGATCTTTTTAAACTTCGGTAACGGATATACTCTGCAGACAAGGGCTCTGGGGAACAAATAGTTGTGACTTCAGGTTGTTCGCTCATGCGAAGAAAAGTTGGTACGAGATGTACATGGCCAGGAAAAGCAGTTTGAACGATCCGATGAATCTGCGCAAGAACGTGATTCAGCCTCAACCCGTAGCCTTTGGGACTCCGGAACCCATTCAAAGCCCCCTTCCAACCAAACGACCAGCTTGCGGCTTCGCCCTGGGATTGCTGGCATCCGCATTGTTTCTGCTGCCTGGCGCCAACGTCAAGGCTCAAACCACCTTCGCCACCTGGCAGCCAGTGGGTACAGCAGCGCCCTCCCAGACCATCACCGTAACGGCGACGCTTGCCGGGACGGTGAGCAAAGTAGAAGTCCTCACCAATGGCGCGCCGGGGCTGGAGTTTGCGGCAGGAAGCGGCACATCGACCTGTGCGTCCGCTGCGCTCACCGTGGGCGCAACCTGCACCGAGTCGGTCAGCTTCACGCCTGCGTATCCCGGATTGAGGCTTGGCGCCGTGGAGCTTTTGGACGGGAATAAGAATGTCCTTGGAACCGCTTATATCTCCGGTGTCGGTCAGGGCGGCCTGGACGTTCTCACTCCTGGCAACGAGCTTGGAATCGCCGGCCAATTCAAGACCCCTGGCGCTCCTCACAATGGAATTCCGGCTACCAATTCCCCCTTGCACCAGCCTGCCAGCGTGGCTCTGGACGGCGTGGGCAACATGTATATCGCTGACAGCGCCAACAACGAAGTGCGCATGGTTTGCTTCGGCGCCAACAGCGCGAACATAGCCGGGGTCAGTTGCTCCGGCGCCGGCATCATTGTGGCCGTGGCGGGAACCGGCGAGCAGGGCTACACCGGGGATGGCCATTTAGCGACTTCCTCGTCGGTCACCCTCGACAGCCCTTCCGGCGTCGCGCTCGACGGAGCGGGCAACCTCTACATTGCCGACACCGGCAACAATGTGATCCGCAAAATCACCGCGGCGACCGGAATTATCGACACAATCGCCGGCGATGGGACCCTGGGATTCGGCGGGGACGGCACAAAAGCCACATCGGCGGGTGTGAGATTCAATCAGCCCGAAGGTGTGACGATCGACTTTTTCGGCGACATCTACATCGCGGATACCAGCAACCAGCGCATTCGCGTGATCGACGCGGCCACCGGCATCCTCACTACCATCGCCGGCAACGGGCAAACCAGCGGGGCTGGCGACGGAAAAGGAACCTATTCAGGGGACAACGGTCCCGCAAGCGCCGCCGGCCTCAGCCTCCCTTACGCAGTCGCATTCGATTTGTACGGCGACATGTTCATTCCCGACTCGGCCAACAACCGCATTCGCGTCGTCAAGGCGACCAACGGCGTTGTCTCCGGAACCAGCACGATCACCACCGCTGCCGGAACGGGCGCTCCGGGCAACGCGTGCGTGAATGGCGAGACATCCTCCACCGCTCTGAATACCCCCGAAGGCGTTGCCACCGATGCGGCAGTCAATGTCTATATCTCCGATACCGGCGACGAGTGCATCCGCAAGGCCAATGTCACTACCGGAGAGCTCGAAACACTGGCAATCACCCAGGTCACTTACTTCAGCGCCATCGACAAAGACGGTGCCCCGGGTTATGACGAAGTCTATGAGCCGGTTGGAATCACGCTCGATGGCCTCGGCAACGTGTACTTCGCCGACTACTACTACATGCTCATCGATGAGATTCAGAGCAACAAGGCGGTTCTGGATTACCAGCCCACGCCCATTCGGCAGGGAGACCTCTCCGCGCCGCAGGCGCAGGAAGTGGAGAACGACGGCAACGCCACTTCCAGCCTCACTACCATCACCCCTGACATCAATGCCCAGGTGGACCCGGCCTCGACGACCTGCAATCCGCTGCCTTTCACGCTCGCCGAGAATGCGGACTGCAACGTTGGAGCAATCTTTGCCCCTTCCCTCACCATCGACCCGAGCACTTTGCCGGGCATAGTGATCGCCAACATCGACGTAGCCAACGACACGGTCAACAAGCTTCTGGACATCGTGCTTATTGGGGATGCGACCCCGGTCAACTCGACCTCCATCAATCTGGCATCCAACCTGAACCCGTCTGAATTCGGGAAGGCGGTCACCTTCACAGCTACGGTGACCACTGGGTCCAATACCGGTGCACTCACTGGAAATGTCACGTTTACCGATACGTTCAACGGGACAACTGTCAACCTGGGTACCCCGGTTCCTGTCAACGGAGACGGGGTTGCCACCTACACCACAACGACCGCGCTGGCCATCGGTGTGCATACCATCTCCGCTTCGTATGGGGGCGACAAAACTCATTTGGCGACACCCACCGGATCAGCGGCAACGTTGTCTCAAACGGTCTTTGAAGCCACCAAGACGGCGCTGGCGGCAGTGCCCGTAAGCCCCTCGGCGCTGGGGGCAAGCGTCACGTTCACCGCGACGGTTTCGGTGACCGACGGGGGAACGCTCCCGCTGGATGGCACCGTGGTCTTCAGCGACAGCTTGACCAATCTTCCCAACGCCTCGGTGGTAATCTCAGGGGGCGCCGCCACCTACACCACCGCAGCCCTGGTCCAAGGCGTGAATGTAATCACCGCTACCTACACTCCTGCGACAACAAATCTGATCAACGGGAGCATCGGGACGCTCAACCAGGATGTGGTTGTCTCGTCGGGCGTTAGCGCAACTTCGGCGCCTAATCCTTCCATCTACGGAAGCGCGGTCACCTTCACCGTTTCGGTTGCCAACAACGGCGCCACCGCGGCTACCGGCAAAGTCAACATCGTCATCGTGCCATCTGGGCAAACCACGCCCTCCTACCCGCTGACAGCCACTTTGACTGGAACTCCAGGCACGGGAACGGCGGTCATTTCCACCCTGCCGATAGGCACTTACACCGCGACTGTGAACTACCTGGGCGACTCCAACTATGCCGCGGCCACAGGCATGCTGGCAAATCCCCAGATGGTGACCCAGGCTGGAACGACAACCGCTCTGAATGCCGTGCCCAACCCCGGCATTGCGGGCAAGGCGGTTGCCATCACCGCGACCGTAACTCCGACAACCGGCACTGTGGCTCCGTCGGGGTCGGTCACTTTCACGGACACGTTCAATGGCGCCACTGTCACGCTGGGAACCGGCCCGGTAACGCTGAATGCAACCGGTTCATCCGGAACAGCCACCGTCAACCCCAGCACGCTGGCTCCTGGAACTCACTCCATCGTCGGCACCTATAGTGGGAATGCGGACGACGCCAAAAGCTCGGCGACGCTTTCGCTCCCCATCGACCAGGCCACCACTTCCACCGTGGTGACAGCGACTCCAAATCCGGCCCTGGTGAAGGCAACCATCACCTTCACTGCTACTGTCACCGGCAACGGCGGAATCCCCACGGGAAACGTCAACTTTTTCGCCAACGGGACTGTCGCCCTTGGTACAGCTGCTCTGGACGCCACCGGGAAGGCGAGCGTGACCAACGCAACTCTCGCCGCGGGAACCTATCAGATCACCGCCGTCTACGCGGGAGACACCAATGACGCCGGTAGTACTTCGCCAGCGGTCTCTGAAGTGGTGGGCACTATCCCTACGATGACTGGCCTTACCACTGCGACCACCACCGGCCAGAATGCGCAAACGATTCTTGTAGGAACAGTTGAGGACAGTGGGACAGCGGGCCCGGTGCCGACGGGCACCGTCACTTTCAAGAACGGGTCGACGGTGATTGGCACGGGGACGCTGAACTCCGATGGTGTCGCTACACTTTCTCCTGACCTCGCCAACGGAACCTACACCATCATTGCTTACTATCCTGGGGACGCGTTGCACGGCGCTTCGCAGTCTTCACCGGTCAGCGTCAGCGGGACAGCTTCCGACTACTCGCTTGTGGTCAGCCCCGCGGCCGTGAGCCTGAAGACAACCCAGAACACCACCGTGACGGTAACGCTGACTTCGATCAGCGGATTCACCGACACCATCGGGCTTGGGTGCGCTTCGCTTCCAGCTGGCGTGAACTGCCACTTCTCTACGATCCTTGTGCCTCTCGGCGCCAATGCCGTGGCCACGTCAACGCTGGCTATCGACACAAATAACCCCCTCGGCGGCGGAGCAACGGCAATGAATCGTTCTTCCGGCAAAGCCAGAGCCGAACTCGCAACGCTGTTCCTGCCGTTCAGCCTGTTACTGGGTTGGGCTCTCTGGCGTTTCCGCAAGCGCAACGGCAGCGTCTGGAGCGCGATTCTCGTCCTCGTACTTTCCGGTGCGGCACTGCTCGCCACCGGTTGCGCGGGCTTCACTCAGAACTACGCAGCTCCCGGAACCTACACCTTCCAGGTGGTGGGCGTGGGCCAGAACAGCAACGTTGAGCAATATCAGAACGTCAAGCTCACCATCACCCAGTAGCGCAACTCGTGAGGCAAGGAAAAAGAGAGATGAAGAGCTCAATCAGTTCCTGCAGGACGGCCCGCGAGACACTTGGCAGTGCGCGACTGGGCCGCGCGGTCTTCCTGATTCTTTTGCTGGCGGCCATGTTGGGCCTTGCGCACAGCGCGCAGGCCCAGGTGGTCTACAGTGGGGATGAAGGCGGCATGACTTTAGCGGCCGGAGCAACTGCCACCGGCTACCAGGTGCAGTATGGCCAGCAAAAACTGCTGGGCATCACCGGCGTTGTGGATCTCGACACACGGCGTCGCTTCGGTTTCGAAGGCGAAACCCAGTGGATGATGTTCCACGAAACCAACCAACTCCACTTGAACACCTACCTTGCCGGGGCTCGGTACCACCACAGCTTTGGAAAGTTCCTGGTCTACGGCAAAGGGTTGGTGGGCGTCGGCCAGTTCCACTTTCCATACAACCTCGCCCAGGGAAATTACCTGGTAATTGCTCCCGGCGCGGGGGTGGACTACCGTTGGACCAGAAGAATCAGTTTCCGCCTGGCGGACGCTGAATACCAGTTTTGGCCCCAATTCACCTTTGGTCACATGAGCAACATTGGGGTTAGCGCCGGCGTGCAATACCACATCCTTCGATCCGCAAGGTAATTGCTTCGAGCGCAAAGGG
>Ga0302319_10007202_pt1 | contig 21894 bp, 17 predicted proteins | sample Bog_T0_2_FD_203319 | JGI IMG/M metagenome (GOLD analysis project Ga0302319, IMG submission 203319) | Peat permafrost microbial communities from Stordalen Mire near Abisko, Sweden - Bog_T0_2 | ecosystem: Environmental > Terrestrial > Soil > Wetlands > Peat | place: Sweden: Abisko, Stordalen Mire... | reverse complement strand
GGGTCCGAAGTTGAGCCTCCGACTTGCCGGTCCCAGAACTCGTCCCGCCTTCTTTTGATGATTTCGATTATCTGTTTGGCGTCCATGTGATCTACCTTCTCACGATCTCTGCGGCCCCGCAACACGAATTGTTGGTGCCTTCCCGAAAGCATCAACCAACTCGGTGCTCACGGACTGTTGCCATGGGCGCTGTTGCCAGACGATCGGGCCATTCTTTACTGGGAAGCTCAACACCAGAGATTTTAGGCCATCCCCGATCCACGCAAGCACTTCCTCGGTTGTCGCTGAGATCAGTACCGGTTGGCAACCGATGCCGTCGAGCGGCTTAATGCGTTTTTCCGCCTCGACGACACCCAGAACGTGCTCGGCCCACGACGGTTCGGCAGGGAGTCCAAGAAAACTCACAAGCGTTGCCCAGGCCTGATCCCGCTGGTATCCCAGCAGAATCGTCCGCCCAACGCCTCCGTTCGTGTACAGTTGCTCCGATACAGCCACCAAGTGCCGCACGGGATGTTTCCGATCATGCAAGCTCACGGCACCCTTGTAGCAGGATGCGCGTTCGCCGAGTGAGACCTCTTTCACTTCACCCTCCGGGAAAGTCAGCGTGAACGTGGCTTTCTCATGCACAGCCGCGGTGATCGCGCCAACGTCGGAGTCATTGCCGAAGACGCTGATGAGATGCGCCTGTTCGTCTTCGCCCACATACCGGTCCACCCGCAGCCGAATCCGCGTCGAGGTCTTCTCCGTCATCCGATGATACTCAAGCAACCCGAGCCTCAGGTGCGCATTCTGCATCTTCCTCTCCTTCCTGCATTTCCGGCGTCTCGGTCAGCTTCAAGGTCCTTCCGTCGGCATAGACCAATCGCAGTTCGTTGGCCCACCGCTCCCGATGATGGACGATCTGCTCTTCGCCGTCCTCTTCAACGAAGGTGGTCACATGCTTGACCGACCTCCATCGCGCGATGTGCCGGTCGTCACCCTGGCCGAAGACTCCATTCAGCAGGCCCGCCGTGCAGAGCAGCCCCACATGGCCTCCATGCAGCGGCGTGATCGGCCGCCCTGTGGCCACGTTCTCGCGCGGCATCAGAAACGGCAACGTCTGCTTCCATGCGCCCGACTGTGGCAGCAAGTCTTCCAGCAGGTCATACGGCAGCCCGCGGTAACTCAGCGCTGCCTCTCCTGTTGGAGGCACGGGATATGGTTCGCACGCTCCCAGTCCCAACTCTGGCAATGCCTGAAAACTGCCATACGGGCTGATGCGCTGAAGTTGCCGCCGCGCCTCCTCAACCGCCACGCCCCGCACATTGCGGCGCACTCCCAGAACAGCGATCTGCCGGAAGCGGACCGACTCTTCGTCGGTCATGCGAAGGATATTCAGCCGGGCGAAGTGTGAACTGAGTACCCCGGCGCACTCGTGAAGGCGCTCGAACGGAATGACCAGCACCAGCACGCCCTCCATCACCAGCCAGCGGAAGGTGTGTTCGAGAAACAGGCGCTCCATGCGGCTGTTTCCAATCGAACCGATTTCGGAGTCGTAGGGAGGATTGAGGTACAACAGCGAGAAGGACTCAGACTTGGCAACGGCGTCGAAGGTATTGCCCTGGATAGTCGCGATGCCCCTTGCACTTGCAGCCAATGCTCGCTCGGCATCGAGTTCTACACCGTAACGCCGTACATCGGTGCCTTGGGTAATCAAGTTGAGAGCCACGCCTTGACCCACGCATGGATCGACCACCGATGCCGGTCCAGTGAAGCTGAGAAGCTGACGAAGATTACCGCCTTCGCTCGGTGGGAGTGGGTAAAACCCCATCTTCAAACGCGCAACATTACGCGCCATGGTTCCTCCTTTGGCGATGAACTCTGGGTTGTGAGTCAGGTCGTGTATTCTTCGGGCGGAGGTGCTTTGCGCACCATTCAAACGGTGGGCTGCGGTGAAAGGTGCTTCCAAGACGAATATGAACGCCACTGTTGCGTCGCTGCCCAAGGCAAAGAAGAAGGCTGCAAAGGCTGCTTGATTGGAGTGAAGGGCTTCCGTTAGTTCAGGCCAAACGCTGCGACGAGGCGTAGAGAACCCGATAGTATCCGTCCGGGTCGTCGAAGCGGTTGCCGAAGGTGCCATCGCTCTGCGCCAGAAACCAATCAGGCGGTTGCCAGGCATCGGGACGGCGGCCAAGACGAAAGACAGGCCCTTCTGGTCGACTTGTTTCAAGTTCCACGGGCCTATCCTCCGGCAAGAAACGCGCGGGCGGCGCTGAGAACTGCGGGCGCCACTGCATCAATCTCATTCTCGCGCATCAGGCGTAGCGGCACTCTGTCTCCCAGTTCCGGGTTCACGCCCGTCAGCCAGGCCTGTACCACGGCGGGCGAATCGTGTTCACTCAAGGTGCGCGCCACCTGGAAGGCAAACCGCAACCGCGTCTCCGCATCGCCATAGATCTCGCCTCCGGCGATCCAGCGATCGACGGCGCGCGAGTCCTTGACGCCGCCAATATACGCGGTCAGTTTCCGCCCGACAATCTCAACCAGTTTCTCAACGACCTTCGCGGCGGGAAGTCGTAGCGCCTCCCGGTGGGCGAATAGGTCGGGTTTGGGGAGAGATGCTGTCGCCAAAGTAGCCATAGCGGACCTCCTTATGGAGCTTACACAGAGATTATCGCACAATTACGGGTAGAATATCATGTAAATCCCAGGCAAATAGCAATTTATTATCATTCTGGGAGAGAGGAGTTTTGTATACCATTGATTCCATTATGCCGCTCTTGCCAATCCGCTGCACCAGACTGAAAGCGACTGTCCGGCCGATTTAGCTCCGGAGTTCGGGCTTTTTGGTGGCTCCGGGACAAGCTCGGCCAGCGGCCAAACCGGGATGTTGCCACAAAGGCCGCAACATCCCCCAACTGAATTCGAGACGCACGCGCAACTCTCGCAGTAGACGGCTTCGTCGACCGGGATGCTGACGATATTGCGCTTTGGACGAAGAATGCTGATCTGCCCCATGACGCCCTCCATGCAATCTGGCTCGCTACGCAACCTTCTGGAGCTGATTTCGCGGAAACCAGACTCTGAATGGAGACGATTCACACAGGCTGGGGAAGCCCGCCTTAGCAGTCAAAGCTCAGAGTGCCTTTACAGATTGGGTACAATCCGTACGCGAGCTGCAAAGGAGTCAAGTTCGGTTCCTCGCCATGAAAAAACTTAGCTTTCGAGTACACGAGGGGGTACTTTTGGGGGTATTTCTAGAATTCGATTTTGTATCTATCTGATTCTCCGTTGGTTGAGTGACGATGTGAATCCCCCTCTTTAATCGAAACAAAACAAACAAGTTAATTGAAGATTGAGATGTGCGCTGTTTGCGCCCTGTGCGGCTAAGTACATCCGCGGCCACGCGATCCACGCAGGTGCGGACCAGAAAATGCGTGCCCAACTGCCGCGCCAGGCAGAACAGTTCCCAGATGTCGCTTTCGCGGTCACTCCCACTGCTCACGAACCTCTCGCGGGTCGAAGCAAAGTGACCGGCCAGAATATTCGCCACGCCGATCCGATCATTGCTAAAGAACCTGTAGGCCGCCTTCGTATTGGCCGAGTCCTGGCAAGCCCACGGCGTCGCCGAGCCTACCCCGGAAGGCAACTTCTCCAATATTTGCCGAAGTCGCTTGCCGCGGCGCGCATCCCGGAACTTACAGCCTACAACTTCGCTATCGATCCATTCCTCCCCACGGAAATCCTTCGACGATTCCCGTAACTCCCTGCAATGGGTGCCTCGCCGTTTGCTCATGACAAACAGTTCGCCATGAATCTGCCACTACACGTAAGTACCTGACTTGAGCCGGAATCCAATCCATCAATGCCCTCCAACACGCAGCGGGAGATTGTGGGTAATTGAAAGGAACTTCACACGCTTAGGGAGAGATACTGCTCCCCCTGTTTCGTCAGCTTGGGTTCCACCGCATCACCGCATCTGGCCACAAGGATAAGGCAATGGAGTATGGCAAGAGTGTGTGGAGGTCAATGTCCTCGATGAGATCCTGCCTCAACCCGGCGCTTGCTATGTCATGGATCGCGGCTACCTCGACTACGCCCGCCTCTATCGCATTCACCTGGCTGGAGCCTGATTTGAGTGCGTTTTCAGCTTGGCTATTTTGAGGCGAATCTTGAAGATCCCCCGCAGAACGCTCAACTGACGGGATCAGGAACCGGCAGCGGCTTCCAACTCCGCCCTCTCCTCCGCGCTCAGCTTCAGCCCGGCCGCAGCCACATTCTCTTCCAGATGCGCCACCTTCGATGTGCCCGGAATCGGCAGCATGACCGGCGAGCGCTGGAGGAGCCACGCCAGCGAAAGCTGGGCTACTGAGGATGAGTGGCGGGCGGCGATCCCAGCCAGAGTTTGCGCCGCGGCCTGCTCCGGCTTCAGCAGCTTGCCGCCGGCAATGGGATACCAGGGCAGGAAGCCGATACCCTCGCGTTCGCAATAGGCCAGCGTCTCCTCGTTGCGGCGGTCGGCCAGGCTGTATCGATTCTGGACAGTCGCCACCTTGACAATCTTGCGCGCCTCCTCAATCTCCGCCGGCGTGACCTCGCTCAAGCCAATGTGGCGAATCTTGCCCTGCTCCTGCATCTGCTTCAGGGCTCCCAGGCTCTCTTCGAGCGGCGTGCGCGGGTCGATGCGGTGCAGTTGGTAGAGGTCGATGCGGTCGAGCTTCAGCCGCCGCAGGCTCATTTCGACGCATTGGATCAGGTAGCCGGCGCGGCCCACGTACTCGGTTTTGGCCGGACCCTGGCGCGTGATGCCGCCCTTGGTGGCGATCACCACTCCGGGCGCATAGGGCGCCAGCGCCTCGCCGATCAGCCGCTCGGCAATCTCCGGCCCGTAAGCGTCGGCGGTGTCGATGAGGGTGATTCCCAACTCGACGGCGCGGCGCAGCACGCGGCGAGCCTCCAGCGGGTCGCTGGGCTCGCCCCAGGCTCCGTCGCCCACCAGGCGCATGGTTCCGTAGCCCAGGCGATGAACCGGCAAATCGCCGCCGATAAGAAATGTGCCGCTGGCTGAAGCAGTAGGGGTGTGTGCTTTCATGCAAGGTTGGATGCGCGGAACGGCAAGGCGGGTTCGAGGCGCGCGCTTTCCCACCCTTGCGACTGAGAAAATTAGCAAGGATAGGGCACGGAGCTTCTGTGGAGTAGGGAACCCCCAATCGGCGGGTTGCGTATGTAGAATGCAGAGCAAGCAAGGAGAACCAGCCATGAGCAGCCAGTCGTATCCCAACGCGCAAGCGATTTTCTATCAGCAATATGAGTCGGTGCGCCGCGACGAGGTCGTAGGCATCCTGCTGGCGCTGTTTTTGGGCACCTTCGGCATCCACCACTTCTATTTGCGCCGCACCGGCCTGGGCATTCTGTACGTCTGCTTCTCCTGGACGGGGATTCCTGCGATTCTTGGATTCTTCGAGTGCTTCTTCATGCCTGGCCGGGTGCGGGAGTTCAACGCCATCCAGGCGGCCGGCATTGCCGCGGCGCTGGGCATTGCCATGCCCGGATGGGGTCAGCCGCTGAACGTGACCGTCAACATGCCGCCAACGGTGCAGGCGGGCACGCTGACGGCATGTCCACGCTGCCAGCACACCAACGCGCCGGGCGCGCGCTTCTGCTCCGCCTGCGGCGCGGCCCTGTAACCTCACAGGTTTCCGGCCTCTACATATTCGCCTGGCCTGACCGCATCGACTCGTTGAACTGCGGCTTGGTGAAGTTCAGCGCCGCTTCCAGCTTGGCCTGGTACTCCGCGGCGCGCCCCATCAGTTGCGGGGTCGCCGCGGCAAACTCGCCCTCCAGCGTCATCAGCCCCGCCCCCGCCTCGTCGCCGGCCATGCGCAGCAGGCTCGCCTCGGTCGTATTCAGGTATTGCGCATCGCGTGGGTCGGCAATCCACACCGGCTGCCCCCCGCCCAGCACGCCGCTGAGCCAGTAGACCTTGCGCAGCAGGTACTCCAGGCGCTCCGCATCGGTGGTCTCGGTGAACAGGAACTTTTTTTGCCAGCGGCTGTAGTAGCGCGTGGTTACCTGCACGGGCTGGCGGTTACCGGACTTGATGAATTCCAGCTGGCCCATATCCACCACCTTGCGGACCGCGTTGTAAACGAAGGTCTCCGCGTAAGGCTGCTCCATGGCGGGCACAATCTCCGCAAAGGTCAGCGTTACGGAGGCGGCAATCTTGGCGTGCAGGTTCTGCGTACCGCCGTCGGCCAGATCCACCTGGCCGTGAACAATGTGCGTGTCCGCGCCAGAGTTGGAGCGATGGAATGGCCATTGAAACTGGTTGAAGGCCACCGGCAGGCCGCCCAGCGTGACGTAGCACTCGGGCCGGGGATTGCGCAGGCGCTTGGCCTCGGCCGCCAGATGCGCGCTCATCTCCGGCAGCAGGTGCGGCTTGTCGAAGTCGAAGGTTCCGCTCATCTCCAGCCGCAGCGTGCGGCCATCCGCGCCGGGCAAGCCCAGCTGGAAGACTGCGGTGGGCCGTTGGTTGAAGTCGCTGCCGATGCTGGTGGAGAGCAGGACCAGGCCGGCCTGGGAGGCAGCGGCTTCCAGCGCGGTCACAAGGGAGGGCTTCAGATCGTCAGTCATGGAGGGGAATCCTGTGTCAGAGATCGGTGCATTCATATTCTAGAGGAGCAGGCGGGCGGACGCCCATTTACAATTGACGTGTGCAGCCAGAACAGTCTTCGCCGATCATCCTTGCCGAAAACCTGACCAAGGTTTACATGGCGGGCCGAGTCCAGGTCCCCGCGGTGCGCGGGGTTTCGCTTGCCGTCGAGCGTGGGGAGTTCGTGGCCATTGTCGGCCCCTCCGGCTCCGGCAAGTCCACCCTCTTTTACCTCCTGGGCGGGCTCACGCAGGCCACCCATGGGCGTGTGGTGATCGACGGCGTGGACTTTGCCACGCTCAGTGACGCCGAGCGCACCCGCCTGCGCAAGCATCGCATCGGCTTCGTCTTCCAGAAGTTCAACCTGCTGCCCACGCTCTCTGCCTTAGGCAATATCGAGATCGCCTACGCCGTCAGCGGCCGCAAGGAACCGCTGGACCGTGCCTATCTTGATCACCTCAGCGATCTGCTGTCGATTCAGGGGCGGCTCATGCATCGGCCCGCGGAGCTGAGCGGCGGCGAGCAGCAGCGCGTGGCCATTGCGCGGGCGCTCATCTCCCGCCCGGCCATTGTGCTGGCCGACGAGCCCACCGGCAACCTGGACACAAAGAACTCCGACGCGGTGCTGCAGATGCTGCTCCGGTCTAACCAGGAGTTGGGCCAAACCACGCTCATGATCACCCACAACCCTGAGGCGGCCTCCATCGCCAGCCGCATCCTCTACATGCGCGACGGGGAGATTGTGCGCGAAGAGAAAGGCTCCAGGGCAGCCGTGCCGCCCTCGGAATCAACTCTCGCACCGGCCGCAGTTTGACCTCAAATCGGTGGCCCGGTATACTCAGTTTTGTACGCGGGAGTAGCTCAGTGGTAGAGCATCGCCTTGCCAAGGCGAGGGTCGCGAGTTCAAATCTCGTCTCCCGCTCCATTCCGTCCTCCGGCGCCAGCCGGGTTGGCTAGGGTGGTTTGGGGCGTTACAAAACGTGTTGAAGGCAGCCCTGCCAAGGCGCGGTACCCAAGTGGTAAGGGAGAGGTCTGCAAAACCTTTATGCGGCGGTTCGATCCCGCCCCGCGCCTCCAAACTTTCCCCATTTAATTTCAATAAGATCAGGATATTAGGCTTGTTATCCACACCTGTCCACAGGTGTGGATTTTCCGTGATTTTTCGTGTCTTTTCGTCAAAATCCTCCCTTCCCCGTGAGCGGGTTGGAGCAAAACCGGACCAAAATTCCGCCGTTTTCCAGCCCCGTAAACGAGCATTCCCCTCCTCCGAGCACAAAAGCTGCCAAGCCGTTCTGGGAAGTTCTGGGATGAAAAAGACTGGCCCTGGGCTCAGAGCCAGGGCCGGGGAGAGAGGATTTGAACCTCCGACCCCCTGGTCCAGAACCCTCAAACAAAAAACGCTAAGCGCTTTGCATGGAGTCGCTTATGGACAACAAGGCCATTTTTTCTCGCTCTCAATCGTACCTGAGTTGTACCGAGATTCTTCAGGGCTACTCTGCGGCCTTCATGTAAGCATGAAAACACGTAAGCATGAAATCACTCACGGTTGGGAAATCGGCCTGGATAGCCGCGAGCTTGGCCGCCTTGACGTCGCTCGCCGGCCACCGTACCTGCAGAGGCACCACCTTGGCCTTCGGTGACGGTTGGCCTCGCTTCGGCTCGACTGTTGGCGCCTGTACCCGAGCCGCCTTGGAAACAGGCACCGCTGCGGTCATGATGTCTGCGTTCAGTTCAGTTGCCTTAGCCATGGTCTACTACCCCCTGCGTATTTCTATGGTCTCATGCAGGCATGACTCTACGCTGGCCCAAAGGGCGGATATCTCCTTCGCCGCCACCCCTCTGGGCTCGGCCTCGGTGATCGTTTGCCCCTTGGGGTACGGCGACTTGTACACTGTGCGGTCGCCCATGAAGGTCTCAGCCACCTGGCCGTGCCTTGAAAGCATGGCCGTGGCCTGAGCCGTAATGAGGGTATTGGCCTTGACGCGTGTCAGAACAAACATGAAGGGCTTGCCGGCTTCCTTAAGCGCCTGGACCGTGACCTGCGCTGCCGTCAGGTCATCCTCGCTTGCCTGGACCGGAAAGATCACCAAGTCGGCAAGCTTGAAAAGCTCTTTGGCGATCTCAACGCGGCCAGAGGCAGTGTCAACGATGCAGTAGGATGCTCCGTGCCTGCGCAGGAGGGCAAGGCCTCTATCCAACCCCTCAAAGGGAAGATCGACGCGCTGAGGAGTCTCAGACTCGCGTCTTGTTTGCCAAGCGGTCAGACTGCCCTGGGGGTCCGTGTCGACCAGGAATAGCGGTCCATCCCGGCGCGTTCGGCTTCGACAGAGAGGTGCTTGGCCAGCATTGTTTTGGCGCTGCCCCCTTTTTGTGAGTTGATTATGATGACTTGCATGGTCCATGCCAACATGCTTACAGTAAACGCGCCTACACTGCTTGCATGATTACATGATGTGAAGTTTCGTTGAAGTACGGTCGTCCGCAATTCATGCTACCCACCTACACTTTAAGGGCGGTTTGAACTTGGGCGGTATTGAGGATGTGCTTCCCACACCTCAGCCCTAGCGCTTTCGGAATTCCGCCACCAACGGGCGCAGATCCGTATGTGTTGGAGTTCGCGTCGGCTCGACGCACTTGAGCTGAACTTGAAGTTCGTTGACTGCCTGCGGCCGATTTTTCTGCCGTCGTCCTCGACCGCCACGGCGATAATCGCCTTGTTCACGGCCAACCGCCCGATCAGGCCGGATTCCTCGGTGCACCGATAAGTCTCATCAACTTCCACTGTGCCCGACAGGCGGTCGCGGCCGGGACGAACCATCGCACGGCGCAACTTATGCAGCATCGCCCAGGACGCCTTGTAGCTGCCCAGGTCGAGGACCCGCTTTGGACCCAAGGCGCTGATGGCGTTCTTCTGGCTGGCGATCTGCCACATGGCCCGGAACCAAATCGTTAATTGCACGTGACTATCCTGAAAGATAGTCCCCGCAGTGACTGACATCTCATACCGGCAATGGTCGCAAGGCCAACGCGCACGCCGAATCGACCACGAATCGACTCCTGCACAACGTGGACAAACCCATCCGCCGGGCCAGCGTAGTGCTGCGAGGTATTCAACACAGGCTTCCGCGGTGCAAAAGCGCCGCTCCAATTCCAGTAAAGTCTTTGGATAATCCTCGTCCCCGGCCCCAGACAATAGATCTTGGGGTTGGTGGCGTCAAGTAAATACAACTATTCTGGCAAGTAGCACAATATGACTCCCTTACCTCGACAGTTTCCTCGTTCATCCTGTTCATCCTGACCCTCCATTTATCCCCTCTGGGGTAGTTTTGCATGACCATGGCGGGGACGTATGACCACGGCTCTTGATGAGGATAGGAACTCAACCCATCCCCCCGCCCCCGCTGGTGCGCCAGGTCCCCTTGGCCGAACACTGCCGATATGGGGTGCAATAGGCGTAGCTCGGATCCATCCATTGATGAGCAGGTTGCTCGCTCTCAGACCTGGGATGCAAGCCATTAACCAAAGAATTGACCCGCTACTGAAAACTGCCGAATCTTCTGGTACAACGACGCGTCCCAGCTCGTCCTCACGTTCTTGGGAAGCGTCAAGATCCTAGCCCGCAGGCGGAAAAGCGTCTCGAACTGCCAGGATGCGCACGAGCAGGCTCAAGGCGTGCTCATTCGCATTCCGGTCGCGACAAGTCAAATAAGTCCGCAGGCAGGCCATCGCCGAAAGTTCCGAGTGAACTCCTTTTGAATCAATGCCGATATACCCGGTACCAGGTTCATGAGGATGTTGGTCGCCGGCGAACGAGCGTTGCCGGTCGCAGCGCCCTAATTCCGGGTACCGTTGCCTTGGAATCTTCGGACTGAGTCGTTGAGCACACGGTCGACAAACCTAAAGCGCAATGGTTGAGTTGCCGCAGAGCCTGGAACGATCAGATTTGGAGCTATTCAATCATGGCGCTTCTTAACTTCGCTTCTCTGCAGAATCGGTTGAAAAAGCCTGGATGACTTTAGAGATTCCAATCCGGAGTCTTCTTCTTGCCGCACCAGGGACATCCCTGCCGAACCAACAGGAAAGTTGCGCCGGAGACAGACTGCTGGAGGGCTTTCCGCCACCTGCGAGATGCTTTCATGGGGCAGAGACCCGGATTGCCGGGAACCGATGCGCGTCGAGGGGCCTCCTCTTCCTGGTGACAGTTCTTCTCACCCTCCCGGCTTGCGCGCAGATGACAGTCGCCCCCGTGATCACTACGGTAGCGGGAAATGGGACAGCGTGCGCGTCTCCGGGAAACACCTGTGGCGACGGTATGGCGGCGACCAGCGCCAACCTGAATAACGCCCAGCACGTCTCCGTGGACAGCGCCGGGAACCTCTACATCTCCGACAATACCGACAATCGTATTCGCAAGGTATGGGCGGCTAGCGGCCTCATCACGACGGTGGCGGGCAATGGAACCGCCTGCGCCAGCCCGACGGCAAGCTGCGGCGACGGAGGTGCTGCCACCAGCGCAAATCTGAACTACCCGAACGCAGCAATCGTCGATTCCGCTGGGAATCTCTACATTGCCGACCGCTACGACAATCGCATCCGCAAGGTATCTGCGAGCACCGGTAACATCTCAACGATCGCTGGCACGGGAGCGACCTGCACTACCCCAACCGCGAGCCCAGCCTGCGGGGACGGCGGCCCTGCGACCAGCGCCACCTTCAACGTCCCCATCGATCTTGCCTTGGACGGCGCCGGAAACCTCTATATTGCCGACGATGGCGACGATCGCGTCCGCATGGTTTCAGCGAGCACGGGGAACATCTCCACCGTCGCCGGAAATGGAAGCTACTGCACAACGAACTGCGGCGACGGATCTGCCGCCACCAGCGCCGGTTTTGCCAACGTACGCGGCATCGCCATCGACAGGGCCGGAAACCTCTACATCTCGGACTATGAAAACAACCGCATACGAATCGTGTCGGCAAGCACAGGAATCATCTCGGGCTTCGCGGGCAACGGAACCCAGTGCGCAACGCCGGCCAACGGCGTGGCCTGCGGAGACGGCAGCGCCGCCATCAACGCCAACTTGAACAAACCTTCCAACCTCGCCCTCGATCTTGCCGGCAACCTCTATATCGAAGACTACGTCGATGTGCGGGTTCGCAAGGTCGCCGCCGCCACCAGCATCATCAGCACCGTTGCCGGCGACGGAACCAGCTGCGCGGCCTCGACAGATAGCTGCGGGGACGGCTCCATTGCCACCGAAGCCAACCTTGACGGTCCCAGCGGTCTCGCCTTGGATAGTTCCGGCAACCTCTATATCGCCGACGACTACGACAACCGAATTCGCAAGGTCACTGCCAGCGCCGCCATCGTCTCCCTGCCTTTCACCAGCCTGTTGACCAGCAGCGCCGCACAGAACGTCAGCCTGGCCACCACCGCAACTGAAACCATCTCCAGCATCGGCGTACCTACTTCCCAGGGCGGCCACCAGGAGTACAGTATCGGGGCGATTACGGGCTGCACCGTAGGTTCCAGCAACCCCATCGGCACCATCTGCGTACTGCCGGTAACCTTCAAACCGGCCTACCCCGGCAACCGACCCGTACCTCTGCAAGTGGTCACCAGTACAGGCAACATCAGCTTCACGCTGACCGGCACCGGCAGCGGCCCACTGGCAGCCCTGATCCCTGGCGTGATAGCTACCGCGGCCGGCACTGGAGCGGTATGCTCCGCGCCCACCGCCAGTCCGGCCTGCGGCGATACGGGAGCGGCTGCCGCGGCAACCCTGAGCGCCCCTGCCAGCATGGTTGTAGACAGCATCGGCAATGTGTGGGTCGCGGACACCGGCAACAACCGCATCAGGAAGTTCGCGGTAAACGGGACAATCACCACCGTGGCCGGCACCGGCACTGCCTGTTCCTCCCCGGTCAGCGCCTGCGGCGATGGCGGCTTGGCGACCGCATCCGGCGCCTACCTGAACAGCCCAAGGGGAGTTTATGTGGACGGCGCCGGGAACCTCTACATCGCCGACTATGGCGACAACCGGATTCGGGAAGTTGCAGCAGGCACGCAGATCATCACCACGGTGGCGGGCACTGGGACGGCGTGCTCCAGTCCGACCAGCACCTGCGGGGACGGCGGAGCCGCCACCAGCGCCCAACTGAATGGGCCCGTCCAACTGGCGATGGACGGCCAGGGTGACCTCTACATCGCCGACAAAGCCGACAATCGCATCCGCATGGTGGGAGCTTCAACAGGGCTGCTCACCACCGTGGCGGGCATGGGAACCGCGTGTTCCAGCCCAACCAAGGGTTGCGGAGACGGGGCGTCGGCTTTGCTCGCCAACCTGAACAGTCCGAGTGGCCTCTTCGCGGACGGCGCGAACAACCTGTTTATCGCGGACACCACCGACAACCGCGTCCGCAAGGTGCAGGCGCTCAATACGGGCTCCGGCTCCGGATACATTACCACGGTGGCGGGCAGCGGAACGGCTTGCTCCGGCGGCGCTGCGGCTTGCGGCGATGGCGCTGCGGCGACCGCGGCTTCACTGAATTCGCCCCGCGCCCTGTACGTCGACAGCGCGGGGAACATCTACATCGCGGATATGAACGACAACCGCATCCGCAAAGTAACCGCGGGGTCCGGCTATATTTCCACCGTTTCCGGCAACGGCACCGCCGGCTTCCTGGCGGACAGCGTGGCGGCTACGGCCGCCGAGTTGAACCTGCCGCAGGGAATCGGCCTCGACGGCGCAGGCAATCTCTACATCGCGGACACCGCCAACAACCGCATCCGTGCAGTTGACCCCACACAATCGATTTTGACTTTCCCAACCTCGACCCCGGTGGGAATCTCGGACGGAACGGATGACCCGGAGACGGCGCTGGTTTCCAACATCGGCAACGCAGCCCTGACCATTCCGCCGCCCGGCTCGGGCACAAATCCAAGCCTGGCCACCTACTTTGCCCTCGATGCAGCCACCACCTGCGCGGAACTTTCGACCGCATCCAGTGCGGCGACGCTGGCATCGGGCTCGGATTGCAAATACGCAGTCGATTTTGAGCCCACAGTCGCCGGGGCGGTCAACGGCTCCCTGGTGCTGACAGACAACTCGCTGAATGCGACGGGGACGCAACAGACCATCCACCTGTTCGCCACGGCGACCGCAGCAAATACGACCACCACGCTCAGTTCCTCAGCAAACCCATCGGCTTTTGGCGCTTCGGTCACCATAACGGCCACCGTAGCCCCAACTGCTGGGACGGCATTACCTCTCGGTACTGTGCAGTTCAGCGTCAACGGCACCGCCGCCGGCTCGGCGGTGACACTCAACTCCAGCGGCCAGGCAGTCTCTACCATCTCCACTCTGGCAACGGGCACCGACAGCATTACGGCGGTCTACACGAGTACATCGGGAAATTTCATCGGCAGCACGGCCACGGCGCTCAACCAGGTCATCTCAAAGGCCTCGCCCAGCGCGACCATCAGCTGGGCCCAGCCTGCGGGTATCGCTTACGGAACGGCTCTCAGCGCAACCCAGTTGAACGCGACCTCAACTCTTCCCGGCGCCTTCGTCTACTCGCCGGCTGCCGGAACCGTCCTCGGAATCGGCTCACATACGCTCTCGGTCACCTTTACGCCCACCGATACCACCGACTACACCACGGGCAGCGCCACCGTGACGTTGGCGGTAGGGGATGCAACGCCCACCACGACCCTGACACTCTCTGCCAGCACGCTGGCGCATGGGCTGCCCCTCACCTTGACGGCTACCGTGGCCACCGGCGCAACCCCCATCTACCCCGGCACTGTGACCTTCTGCGACGCCAGCTATAGCAAATGCCTCTACCAGGCGGTTGCGGGACGAGCACAACTCACCCGTTCCGGCACGGCGTCCATCAAGATCGTCCCGGGCATCGGCCCGCACACGTACAAAGCTGTGTTTGGGGGGAACACCGATTACGCCATCAGCGCCTCCGCCGCCGCGGCGGTCACGGTCACCGGGACTTACACAACCGCCACCACCATCTCCTCCAGCGGCTCCGCGGGCGCCTACACATTGACGGGCACGGTGGTTTCCAGCGGCAGCGAGAGCATCTCGCCTGGCGGCACGGTCGCTTTTGAAGACAACAGTAACGCCAGCTACGTGCTGGGCTCGTCAACGCTGGGCGCCAGCGTCGTCGCGCAGTCCTTTGTGAAGCCCGGATCGTCCAGCTCGGCTTCTGTCCCCCGCGATGTAGTGACTGCGGACTTTAACGGAGACGGAATACCGGACCTAGCCATCGCCAATCAAACCAGCCAGACAGTGGACATACTGCTGGGAAATGGCAACGGCACCTTCACGGCCGCACCCGGCTCTCCGGTCTCCGTGCCCGGCACCGCCCTGGTGGGCATTGCCGTCGGCGATTTCAACAACGACGGCAATGTCGATATCGCCGTTACGGACTATTCCGCAAACACTGTCAGCATTCTGCTCGGCAAGGGCGACGGCACCTTTCACGCAGCGGTTGCCATCTCCGTCTCCGGCGGGCCCGAAGAAATCGCGGCGGCCGACTTCAACAACGACGGCAACCTCGACCTGGTGATTGCAGAGTACAGCGGAAACAAAGTCCTAGTTCTACTGGGGGACGGCACTGGCGCCTTCCCGTCTTCCTCCACCTGGACCACCGGCACCGGCCCCTACTCTCTCGCCGTGGCGGACCTCAACGGAGACGGTAACCTGGATATCGTTGCCGGCAACAGCGGGCAAAGCTCGGTTACGGTGCTGCTGGGAGACGGAACAGGCAGCTTCTCGCAACCTTCGGGATCTCCCTTTGCCGCAGGGACAAATCCCTCCGCCGTCGTTGCCGGAGACTTCAATGGCGATGGCAAGCCCGATCTGGCAGTTCCCGATAAAGGCGGCACCACCGTGGCTATCCTGCTCGGGAATGGCAACGGCACCTTCGGCGCGCCCTCTTACCTGACTGCATTGACCGGTCAAAAATCCATAGCCATGGCCGACTTCAATGAAGACGGATACCTTGATCTTGCCGTATGCGATACGAGCACCGGCACGGTCGACATCTATGCTGGAAATGGAAACGGAACATTTCAGACCGCGGTTGCCAATTCATCCGGAAGCACGGCCTGCAGCTATCTTGCGACCGCAGACTTCAACGGCGATGGCAACCCGGACCTGGTAGCTCCCCTGCAGGGCAACAATACAGCCGCCATTTTGCTTGACAGCATTTCCCGCACCGCAACCGCTTCGGTCAGCGCGCTGTCCATCCCTGGAACCGGAACGCATAACATTGCTGCCGTCTACCTGGGCGACACCTACGACGCATCCGGCACGTCGGGCTCCATCCCGCTTGCGGCATCCAAGGCCACGACATCCTTATCCCTTCAGACCTCTCCCAACCCTTCCGCCTTTGGGCAGCAAGTCACCCTCACAGCGACGCTGAGCCCCTACTCTGCCGGCGCCCTGACCACCAACGGCGAGACGGTGACCTTCAAGAACGCCGGTACCGCGATTGGCACCGGCACTCTGTCGGGCGGCGTCGCCACGTTCAACACCGCGTCTCTGGCAATCGGCTCAAACAGCCTGACGGCCGTCTTTCCCACCGACACGAACTTCCTTGCCAGCACATCGTCTGCGGTGACCCAAACCGTCACCAAGGCCACGCCCACCATCACCTGGGCCACCCCGGCGGCCATTACCTACGGCACTGCCCTCAGCGGAGCGCAGCTTGACGCAACAACTGGCGGCGTGGCCGGAACCCTGATCTACACACCGGCTGCCGGCCAGGTCCTTGCAGCCGGGTCGCAAGCGCTGTCGGTAGCTTTCACCCCCACCGATACCACCGACTACAACACTGCCAGCGGCTCCGTCACGCTTACCGTGAACAAGGCTACTCCCACGCTGACCGTGGCCACCTCCGGCACCCCGGCCGCCTATGGCAGCGCTGTCACTTTTACGGCGACTGTTTCCAGCGGCCCCACCGGCACTGTGACGTTCTACGACAGCGGCGTCGCCATCGGCACGGGCACAATTGCCGGGTCTGCCGCCACGTTCACCACAACGTCTTTGACGGCTGGCTCGCACACCATTACAGCCGGATGGGCCGGCGGAGGTAACTATAATTCGGTTACCTCTAGCGCTATCAGCCAGGTGGTCAACAAAGCCACGCCGGTCATCAGTTGGACGACTCCTTCGCCGATCACCTACGGAATGGCTTTGAGCGCGGAACAGCTTGATGCCAGCTCCGGCGGTGTTGCCGGCACTTTTGCCTATTTACCCGTTGCAGGAACGGTTCTTGGCGTCGGCTCACAGACTTTGTCGGTCACTTTCACGCCCACTGACACCTCCGATTACAATGCGGCGGCAGGGTCTGTTACGCTCATCGTGAACGATAAGGTAACACCGGCAATTACCTGGGTAACCCCTTCGCCTATAACTTACGGAACTGCACTAAGTTCCACGCAGCTCAACGCCAGCTCCGGTGCAGTGGCTGGAACCATGGTCTACTCCCCGGCTGCTGGCGCGGTGCTGGGCGGCGGCGCGCAGACTCTCCAGGTGACTTTCACGCCCACTGACGCAGTCGATTACAACACAGTCATCCAAACCGTGGTGCTCACGGTAAATCGAAGCCCAGTGGTCATCACTGGAACTTCCTCGCCGGGTCCGTCCGTCTTCGGGGACACCGTTCAAATCACCTTCACCTTTACCGGCGGTGGAGTCACGCCCACCGGCACAGCCACCATCAACGATGGTGAAGTCACCCTTGCCACCGTCTCACTCAGCGGGGGCGTGGCAACTTTCTTCACTTCTTTGCTATCTTCAGGGCCTCATACACTGAAAGCAATCTACAACGGTGACGATAATTACCAGTAAACCCTGCGCCGGCATTTGCCGGTGCGCCACTTGAACCGGATGTGAACCGAAATAGAGAAAGCCAATGGAGGGCTCAGGGCCATGAAACAGTCTGTCATCCTTGCATCAGTACTAGTCGGAGGCTCTGCGATGCTCTCACTTGCGCAGTCCGTCGGAACCATCACGCAAACGGTCAATAAGAGAAATACAATCGGCACTCTCTCCGCAACGCCCTCCGGCAGCATCACCGCCGGAAGCCCGATTTCCTTTACCTATATTCTGAATACGGCGGGCGCCCCGGCGCCGGTGACCGAGACCGTCCAATTCTATGACGGATCCACGGCAATCGGCACCCCGCAGACCATCGGGCTGGCCGCGGGCTCGAACCTGGTTCCCTACTCCCAGGTCAATACCACGCAGGGATGGACTACGACGGGAACCGCTCCGACCGTTACACCTAACGCTTCGAGTGGACCGGATGGAAGCACCAGCACGGCGACGGCGATCTCCTTCGCGGATGGCACTTCAACCGTTTTGTACGCGGTTCCGAGTTCGACAAACTATGCCACCCAGCAAATGACCTTTTCGATCTGGGCGCAATCGTCCACTCCCACGACTCTGAATCTCATCGTTCAGGACAACCCGCAATTGAACGCCTCGCAATCGGCGGCATGCTCGGTGACCTCCACCTGGCAGCGCTGCTCCTTGACGTACTCCTTTCCGGCAAATTCTGGCCCCGGCTTTTCGGTCTCGCTTACCTCTTCGAATTTCGCAACACCCATAAATGTGTGGGGAGCCCAATTTGAACAGGCCGCGCAGCCTGGTCCCTATGTCTCGACCATCGGAACGGCTCGCCCCACGGGCGGCCAGGCCGGGACGGTGGCCTTTTCTTACAGTGGATTGCTGGCAGGGTCTCACACCGTCACCGTCCAGTATGCGGGCGATGCCAACTTCGTTGGATCCACTTCCAGTGCCATTGCGCTGACCGCTGCCAAGGAAACGCCAACGTTGTCCTTGACCGATTCGCCTGTGGGCACAAGCACCTACGGGGTTGGCGTGACTCTAACCGCCCAACTGTCTGATCCGAGCGGCAGCTCCACCCCAACCGGCAGCGTCGAGTTCTTTGACGGCGCCAAGTCCCTCGGCACAGCTACCGTGGATGGAACCGGCAAGGCCACCATTACGCTGGTCGGCGCTACCTCTCTGTCTGTCGGCTCTCATTCCTTGACGGTGAACTACGGTGGCGACAACGAATTCTCCACCTTGACATCCGGAACCACCACCCACACGGTAACGCAGGCCGCTTCCAGCAGCGTGGTTACCACCACTGTCACCAGTTCGCTCAATCCATCGGATTATGGCGATACGATCACGTTTAGCATTCACGTGTCATCATCCGTCGGCGCCCAACCAACCGGAACGGTTACCGTCAAGGATGGAAGCACCGTCATCGACACGCAGACGCTCGACGCTTCTGGCAATGCCAGCAGCACCATTCCGGCATTCGCGGCCGGAACGCACACAATCAGTGTCATTTACTCGGGTGACAGTAACTATAATTAGCAACCAGGATCGGAGCCGCCGGGATGACCGGCGGCTCCGATGGTTCATCCCCGGAGCATCTATTTTGAGCACCAAGGCCACTTCCGTCCTGGCACTTTTCTTTGGCGGACTGTTGGCCCTCTGCCCCGGCAATGTCATTTGCCAGAAGCAAGTGACCTATGTGCAGGTCGTCAGGCAGGCAACTCCGACCATTAGCCTGGCGTCGTCTGCCACCCTCATCCCCTACGCCACAGCAGTAATCCTCACGGCAAAACTGTCCGGCAGAGGCGCCACGCCTTCTGGCGCAGTGGCCTTCTACGATGGCACAACTCAGCTGGGCACAGGGACTCTAAGCAGCACCGGGGAGGCCACATTCTCGACCAGCGGACTCGGGATCGGTTCGCATTCCATCACGGCATTTTATGGAGGTGAAGAAAACTACTTTCCTGTAACCTCCGTAGCGCTTGTCTTGTCGGTGGTCGCCTCGCCGCCAGCGATGATCCTGACTCCATCCTTGTTGAGTATTACGACATCTCAGGGTCTAGGGTTGACGGTTGTTGTCAGCGCAGGAAACGGGCATCCGGTCCCAACCGGTACTGTGGCGCTGGCCGGCGGCGGCTATGTTTCCCCGGCAACGGCACTCAGTAATGGCAGCGCCACATTCAGCATTCCCGGCGGGTCGCTGGCGGCCGGCAGGATCCAGCTCACAGCCACCTATACGCCGGACTCCTTCAGTTCCGCAACGTACTCAAGCTCAACTGCAGCAATCTTCGTAACTGTCATCGCCCCTTCTCATCCGGGCTATTTCATGCTCAGTAACAGTGGGAGCATCACCGTCAATTCCGGCGCGGTCTCTGGCAATACCTCCACGATTTCTGTCACGCCTTCCGCAGGATTCGAAGGCGTAGTCAGCCTTTCCTGTTCCGTGACCAGCAGCCTGATCAATCCCGCACATCCTCCGACCTGTACTCTGGGCCCTGGCGGGAGTTCTTCCTCTTCTGCCACCATTGCCGGAAACTCCGTCGTCACCACGACACTCACGGTGCAAACCACGGCACCTGCCAGCCTGGCCCACTTTCCGCTCAAGGGCTTGTTCCTCGAAGGCGGAAGCGCGACTCTAGCTTGCCTCCTGCTCTTCTGGGTCCCCACGCAGCGCCGTGGCCGGCGGGGAATGTTCGCCTTTTCGCTGTTTCTCATCATCCTTGTTTGCAGCGGCACTCTTGGCTGTGGCGGCAGCTTCACTCTTCGTGCAGGCAATGGCCCTAGCAACTCGGGCACTACGCCTGGAGCCTATATCGTCGGTGTAGCCGGCACTTCTGGCGCAACAACGGTCACCACCACCGTCAACCTCACCGTAAAGTGAGATCAGGTCATGGCGATAGGTACACGCAAGGATCTCTAGCGGCAAGAGGATTTGTGGGTGGCGTGTGCAGATACGGCCGTGGGGCCAGGGCTCCTGTTCTATGTTCGTCTCAATGCAGCATTCAGAAAAGGGCCAAAGAGCTTGGACTGGATGTCACAGTCAGTCCCGCAGCAGCCGCATAAGAGATGTTTCTAAAGAGTCGCCATGCATCCAAGGATACTGTCATGAATTGATTCGTTTCTTCCCGGCGCACCTCTTTCGGCGTCCTCTGTGTGACGCAAGGCGTACGTTTCTGACCATCCGAAATCCGCAACTCCAATCGCTGAAAATGAAGCCTTTACGAGGCTCGAAGGTTGAAGCCTTGTGGACCAGCGACTGGATTCCGATTTCTATACGGAAAGGGAATACTTACAGCGTAATCGCCATAGCGTATATCGCTCTCTTGATGCGGTAAAGCGCATGCTGAGGCAAGAACCGTGGACCAGATCACCCGTACACCAAAACAACTCTGAGGGCTTGTCCGCCGGCGCAAGGAACTCGGGTTGTCTCAGGAGGCAGTTGGCTCGCGTATCAGCCTTCGTCAGTCAACCATCTCTGCGTTGGAGACATCGGCTGCGGATACCCGGCTCGGAACAGTCCTCGACGTTCTGGCGGCCATCGATCTGGAATTGGTCATTCGACCTAGGACCAAAGGTTCAGTCCGCGAGATTGAGGAGCTGTTTTGATGGCTAGACATCGAACGTAGGAGCCTCTGAACGTCTTCCTTAACAGCAGGCTCGTTGGGCAGTTGCGACGCAAGCCTTCGGGAGCTATCGAATTCCAATACGATGCCGACTGGCTGGCCTGGGCTCCCGCTTTACCAGTTTCCCTCCCCCTTCCGCTGAGGGAAGAGGCCTATGCGGGGGCAGCGGTCTCGGCCGTATTCGAGAACCTCCTTCCCGATAACGACACGATTCGGCGGCGCATCGCTGCCAGAACGGATGGTGTTCATCCTGGTCGGCGCTACTGGCCTCAGGATTGGGGAGGCGCTTGGTCTGGAGATCGACAAGCACATCTCCTCCGACTTCAGGACCATCAGCATCGACCAGAAGGTCCGCCACTGCAAGGTCGAGAAGAGGCTCAAAACGGAAAGTGCTCTTCAGAAGGTTGACCTTCATCCGACTATCGCCACCATGCTCAAGGAGTTCACTTTCGGGCGCAAGATCGGGTTCCTGTTCCGCTCGCGGAACAGAAAACCTATCGGCTCTTCCAACATCAATCGCCGACATCTTCATCCTGCTTTGAAGCAGCTTGGGTTCGTCAACTCGCTGACCGGTACCACCAAGGCTGGCAGCCATGCCTTCAGGCGCTTCCGGAACACGCATCTCCGGAATCGTACTAAGGTATGCGTATGACCAAACACACGGTTGACGAGGCGCGGGGTTCGGTTTTATAGGTTGTCGGAAGTGTGTCTTGCGATCCAGACAGCCGGTGTGAGATCGGCGACCTGTTGAATGGGCCTGTCGGCTA
>Ga0302319_10007201_pt1 | contig 21901 bp, 17 predicted proteins | sample Bog_T0_2_FD_203319 | JGI IMG/M metagenome (GOLD analysis project Ga0302319, IMG submission 203319) | Peat permafrost microbial communities from Stordalen Mire near Abisko, Sweden - Bog_T0_2 | ecosystem: Environmental > Terrestrial > Soil > Wetlands > Peat | place: Sweden: Abisko, Stordalen Mire... | reverse complement strand
GCCGATGCGCATGCAACCGACGCCGACCTGATGCGGGCCGCCGAGCTCGAGGGCACGTTCGCGGAATACGGCGGCTACGATGCCGAGGCGCGCGCCGGCGACATCCTTCTCGACGCGGGCATCGCGCAGTCGCGGCACAACGGCCCCATGCGCGAGGTGCCCCCCGGACTGAAGTTGCGCGTGCTGCTCGCGCAGGCGCTGTTCTCCAAGCCCGACGTGCTGCTGCTCGACGAGCCCACCAACAACCTCGACATCCATTCAATCCGCTGGCTCGAGGGTGCGCTGAACGACTACAACGCGACGATGGTCATCATCAGCCACGACCGGCATTTTTTGAACCAGGTGTGCACCCACATCGCCGACCTCGATTTCCAGCAGCTGAAGATCTACCCCGGCAATTACGACGACTTCATGCTGGCTTCGGTGCAGGCGCGCGAGCGGGCCGAGGCGGCGAACGCGAAGGCACGGGACCGGATTTCCGATCTGCAGGAATTCGTCAGGCGCTTCTCGGCGAACGCGTCGAAGGCGCGCCAGGCCACCTCGCGCAAGAAGCAGCTGGAGAAGATCAAGATCGAGGAGATCCGCCCGTCTTCGCGCCAAAACCCGTACATCCGCTTCGAGCAGGCGAAGAAGCTCTACCGTTCGGCGGTGACGGTGGAGAAGATCTCCTTTACCTACCCGGGATCGACGGAACCGGTCCTGGTCAATGCCAGCTTCGGCGTGGAAGCGGGCGAGCGCATCGCGATCATCGGCCCGAATGGCGCCGGCAAGACCACGCTCATGCGGCTGCTGGCCGGCGAGCTGTCGCCGTCGGCGGGTCGCATCAGCTGGGTGGAGAACGCGGTGCCGGGCTACATGCCGCAGGATCCGCAGGCTGAATTCGAGGAGAAGATCGACCTCTTCACGTGGATGTCGCAATTCACCGGCAAGGCAGACGATGACCAACTGGTGCGGGCGACGCTGGGCCGGCTTCTCTTCTCCGGCGACGAGACCAAAAAATCGGTGAAGGTGCTGTCTGGCGGCGAGAAGGGCCGCATGATCTACGGCAAGCTGATGCTCACCAAACCGAATGTACTGCTGCTCGATGAGCCCACCAACCACATGGACATGGAGACCATCGAGTCGCTGCAGATAGGACTCGAGCACTATCCCGGCACGCTCCTGTTCGTTTCTCACGATCGGGAGTTCGTCGGGGGCCTCGCGACCCGGATCATCGAACTGCGCCCCGGCGGCGGGATCGTCGACTTCAAGGGCAGTTACGACGAGTATCTCCGGGGCCAGGGGATCGAGGTATAGCGGGCGCACCCTGCCGCGGCGCTGCGAAACTAGTGCAGGCGCAATGCCACGCGCTCGGGGTAGGCGGCGGGCGCGGCCGGGCGGCCGGCCTCGAGGATGCGGTCGAGCAGGTCGGGAATCTCGAAAATCGCGCGGTTATGGAGGCGCGCGACCTGCGCTCGAAATGCGTCGAGCTGCGCCGTGACTTCGGCGACGCCGGCCCGGATCGAACGGAACGATTCCAGCACGATGCCGGCTTGGTTGTCGCGCACCCATTCGGTGTTGTAGCGCTCCTGCGGCATGGTCCAGGCATTGCGCACGACGATGACGGGCAGTCCCTGCTGGACTGCCTCGCTGATGCTGCCGGGTCCGGGCTTGCCGATGAAGAAATCGGCGAGCTGCATGTAGTAGCGCATCTCGGCCGTGAAGCCGACAATCAACCGCGGCGCGCTCGCCGGCATGGCGCGCAGCTGCTCGGCGAGCACCTGGTTGTGACCACAGATGAGGATGAGCTGCGTGTCCGCGAGTTTGCGGGCGATGTGCTTCATCCGTTTCGAGCCGTGACCACCGAACATGACGACGCCGGTCGGGCGGTCCGGATCGAGCTGCCATTTGGCGCGCTCGGCGCGCCGGTCGAGGTGCATCTGCCGGTAGAAATCCGGACGAATGATCATGCCCGACGTGGCATGGATGCGCGTCCCGGGATAGCCCGCGGCGCGGGCCTGCGAGACCGCCCGCGGGGTGCCGCAAATCAGGTGCTGGGCTTGGTTGGGTTCGATCCAGAAATGCGGCGGAAAGTCGGCAAAATCTGTGAGGATGGTGACGAAGGGTACGTGCGGGAGCGCGGTGGTGACCGCTTGATACATGGCGCGATTGAAATTCGGCACCAGCGAAACCACGAGGTCGGGCCGGGTCCGGCGCCAATGGCGGCGCAGCTGGCCGGTCAAAGTCTTGTGACTGAGGCGGATGAGGGCCTGCAGGAGCTTCAGTTCCTGCGCGAGTCCCGCCGTCCAACCGCGCGCGAGGCGCTTGTTGTAATAGTCCTCGGGCTGCATGCCGGTGGTCTTGCGGAACACCTCCTGCGGGTCGAGGACTTCCATGAGATTGACGAGGCGCACGGTCCAAGGCCGGCCCTGTTCGCGGATCATCGTTTCGAGGGCGATGGCCGCGGAACGGTGGCCGCCGCCGGCGTTGAAGTACACGAGATCGAGCGTCGTCACGGCGGGGGGTGCGATTTGCGGTCGGCCATTCGCATGCATGATGCGCGGCGAGTGTGACCGGTGCGTGAATGCCGGCGCTCAGTGCGCGGCGGTGAGCATGGCTGCGACGAGCGGCTGGGGCCGGTAACCGAGGCCGTCCGGCGTCAGGCCCATGCGCACCACGACGAGCGCGCGCGACGGGATGATCGCCACGTACTGGCCGTCGTGACCTTCCATCCAGAATGTGTCGGGGGGAATGCCGAACGCGGTGTCCGGATTCTTGGTCGGCGTGGCGGGATCTGGATCGGAGCCCCATAGCCAAACCTGACCCTGACCATACTGGCCGCCGGAGGCGGCGACGGGCGTTGCCATGTGGGCGACGTAGCCGCGCGGCAGCATCTCGCGGCCGTTCCAGACTCCGTCAGCGAGCAGCCATTGACCGTAACGGGCCCAGTCGCGCGCCGATGCATACAAATACGAGGAGCCCATGAACGTGCCGCGTTCGTCGGTCTCGAGCGTGGCGCTCGCCATGCCAAGCGGAGCGAACAGGCGGTCGTGCACGAAGTCGACGGCGGCGGCGCCCACCGCGTCCTGAAACAGCCGCGAGAGAATCACGCTCGTTCCGCTCGAATAACTCCAATACGTGCCGACGGGATGCGCGAGCGGCTGCGATCGCGCGAACGCGACCATATCGGGCTCGAGAAACAGCATGCGGGTGACATCGGAGACCGCGCCGTATTCTTCGTTCCAGCGCAGGCCGCTCGACATCGACAGGAGATCGGCGATGCGGATGGCGGAACGCCCGTCGCCCGGCGCTGCGGGCCAGCCCGCGGATTGATCGAGCGTGATGCGGCCGTCCTTCACCAGCATGCCGACCAGTCCCGCCATGACGCTCTTGGTCATCGACCAGCCGAGCAGCGGCGTGGCCGGGTGAAATCCGGGCGCGTAACGCTCGGCGACGATGCGGCCTGCGTGTACCACCACGATCGCGCGCATGCCCCGGCCGGCCAGACGCTCGTCGGTCAGGAGCCTGTCGAGGGCAGGGTCGGTCACCACGGTGCTGCCTGTCGGCCAGATCGATGCTGCGGCGTCCGCCCCAACCGGCGCCGGAGACCCCGCAGGCATGTCGGCAGCGGCGTTTGCGAGGGGCTGATCGGGTGGCTGAGCGAGGGGCTGAGCGAAGGGCTGAGCGAGGGGCTGCGAGTAGGGCGCGGCCGAAGTCACGGCGTCGAGGCGCCCGTCCGCCACGACCGCGCAGCCGACTCGCGGGCGGGCCGCCGCGAGGCCGTTGCCGATGAAGCCGAAGAGAGCCGCACGCACGATGCCGTGTTCCGGGTCGACCGAGACCCGCACCAGCCGCAGCAGCACCTGACCCGGTGCCTGGACATCGATGCGCAATACTTCGTCGGCGTCGCGATGCGCGAGAAACACATTCGAGCAGACGATCTTCGCGGCATAGTTCGCGCCGACGCGCAGCAGCGCCGGCGGTGCCAGCCGCAGCCAGATGACGAGCCCGACGATGAGGAGAAGAACCGCGAGGAGGCCGCGCACGATCCGCCGCTGCATGGGCCTGTCGCGCATGGCTCGGATCCTGTCTGGGCCAGTTTCGTGGACTCGGGCGCCAGCCGCGGGCGGCGCCCGCCCAACCGGGCCGTCGCTGCGCAGTGTCAGTGTGACGAAGAGCATGACCCCCATGATGGTCGCCACCGCCGCATAGGCGAGGGAGAAGCCGGCAGCGCCGCCGCCGCCGAAATCCGCGACCGCGCTGATCGATGCCGCGGCCAGCAGCGTGCCGATGGCGGTGCAAATATTGATGAGGCCCTGGGCAGCGCCGCGCACCGCGGGCGGCGCCTCATCGATCGCAATCGAGCGCAGTGCGCCGCCCACCACGATGCCGACGCCGAGTCCAACCGGTAAGGAGGCGGCGAGAAACCCGACAAGTCCATACGCGGTGAACGCCGTGGCGCCGTAGCCGATGCCGAGCGTCGCGAACCCGGCCACGATCAAGCCGCGGGCGCCGAGGCGGGTGAGCAGCCGGCCGGCGCCTACCGAACCCAGCATCGAGAACACCACGAGCGGCAGCAGCACGAATCCGGCGCGCTTCGCGGGAATGCCATAGGCGAACGCCGCGATGGAGGTGAGAAAGATCACGGCGCCCATGCCGAAACCCGCGCCGACGGTGAGGAGGTACGCGGTGGCGAGCCGCCGGTTGCCGAACAGCGCGAAGGGGATGATCGGCAGCGCGGCGCGGCGTTCGACGCGCACCAGCAGGGCGAGCAGCAGGACCGCGGCGAGGAGAAACCACGGCCAGAGCGTGAGGCCGGCGAACCGGTCGGCGAGCCGCGTGATGCCGAGCACGAAACACGTGAGCAGCAGGAACGTCGCCGCGATGCCGGCGAAGTCGAGCGGCGGGTGGCTGACGGCGGGCGGGCGGGACGGCAGCGCACGGGCGCCGAGATACAGGATCACTGCCGCAATGGGCAGGTTCGCGAGGAAAATCCAGTGCCAGGAGAGGGCCACCAAGATCACGCCCGCGAGCGGCGGTCCGAGCACGAACGCCATGCCGTACGTGGCGCCGATCAGGCCGAGCGCGCGGCCGCGCTCGGCGGGCGGAAACACATCGCCGACGACCGCGCTCGCCGTGGGGGTGATGCCGCCGGCACCGATGCCCTGAATGGCGCGGCTTGCGATCAGCATCCAAAAGCGGGGTGAAGCGGCGATCAGCATCGAGCCCAGCGCGAAGCAGGCGACGCTCGCGAGATACACCGGACGGCGTCCGTAGCGGTCGCTCAAGTTGGCCATGAGGGCCGTGCTGCACAGAGAAAACAAGATGAACACACTCATCACCAGGCCCACGGCGCGGTTGTCGACCTGGAATGCGGCGCGCAGCGCCGGAATCGCCGGTCCAATCACCGCCGTGTCGAGGGCCGCCATGAAGACGCCGATGAACAGCACGGGCAGCAGTCGCCGCGGCGAGGAATCGGCCATCACGGTGGAGCTCATGGACATGCGCGATATGGCTAGATTTCGTTGCGGCGGGCGAAGCGGGCAATGTGTTCGGCGGCGCGGAAGGCGAGCGCCTGGATGGTCATCGTGGGCTGGCCGCGGCCGGAAGTCACGAAGCTCGAGCCGTCGCACAAAAACAGATTCGGTACATCGTGCGTGCGGTGATGGCGGTCGATCACGGAACTCTTCGGATCATTGCCCATGCGGCAGGTGCCGAGCAGATGCACGCCACCGTGCGCTTGTTGAACGGGCTGTCGCCAGATTCTCTGCGCCCCCGCCGCCTGCATGATCTCCACCGAGCGATCCTGCAGGAACCGGGCGGTGGACAGATCATCGGGATGATCCTCGTAGGTCACGCGGATGGCCGGGATGCCCCACGCATCCTTGAGGCTGGGATCGAGACTCACCGCATTGGTTGCGACGGGCAGTGACGTGCAATGGCCGGCGGCGACCATCGAGCGCGGAAAGGCCTCGAGCCGCGCCTTCAAGTCGGGCCCCCAACGCGGCAGGTCCCCACCCGAGGCAAGGGCCCACAAGGCGGGCTGCGGGTTGATGCGGGCATCGATGCCGCCGCCGCCGTAAAAGCCGCGCTGCGGATCGGTTTCGTAGAAGTCGTGCACGACACGCGTCACTTGGACGCTCTTGTATTCGTTCAAGTCGCGCTCGAACACAGCATGCGTGGCGGCGCCCTGGTTGAACATCAGGTGTTTGCCTACGAGCCCGCTCGAATTCGCCAGTCCATCCGGGAAGCGGTTGTCGGCGGAGTTGAGCAGCAGGCGCGGCGTTTCGCCGCCATTGGCGGCGACGATGACGGCGCGCGCCTGTTGGAATTGTTCACGCTTGGCGGCGTCGAAATATGCGACGCCCGTGACCCGTCCGGCGGGGTTGCCGACGATGCGAAACACGTAGCTGTCCGGCCTCACTTCACAGCGCCCGGTGGCTTCCGCCTCCGGGATCATGGTGGAGAGCGCAGTGGATTTCGCCCCCACTTCGCAACCGAAGCCCATGCAGAAGCCGCAGTGTACGCACGCGGGCCGGCCGCGATAGCGCTGCGAGGTGATGGCGAGCGGCGCGGGAAAGGCATGCAGGCCGAGCTTGCGGGCGCCGCGCTCGAGCAGCACGCCCGAGGATTTCACCGGCAGCGGCGGCATCGGATACGGTTTCGAACGCGGCGGATCGAACGGGCTCGAGCCGGCGAGGCCGGAGACGCCCACCTCCCACTCCACGCGGGTGTAGTAGGGCTCGAGTTCCTGGTAGCTGATCGGCCAATCCGCGAAGCCGGTGCCCGGGATCGCGCCATGCAGGCTGCGCTCGTGGAAGTCGCTTTCGTGAAAACGCCAGTAGTTGGCGGTGAAATGATTGCTGCTGCCGCCGACGAGTCGCGCATACCAGAGAGGGTTGCGGCCCTGGGCCGTGCGCGCGGTCTCGGTCGATTTGCGGCGGAAAGTTTGCGGGCTCAGGCGCGGGGGGTTGGTGATGCCATCGAGGAACCAGTATTTGAGCTCATCGTGTTCGAAGTCGGCGGCCGCGAGCCTGGGACCCTGTTCCAGCACCACCACGCTGAAGCCGGCGCGCGACAGCTCGCGGGCGAGGACGCCACCGGCCGCTCCGGAACCGACCACGACGAAATCGACCGTGTGCGTGCGCGGATAGCGCACGCTCACGACTCTCCCTTGTCGTCGATGTGCCCGTCACTGTGCCCGCCGCCGTGGCGATCGCTTTGGCCGTAGGGTACGAAGCCAGTGTATTCGGCATCGTAGTCACCGAACGGCGGTGCGAAGGCGTGCCCATCATGAAAGCCGAGGAGCGCCCATCCGGCGGCGTCGCGGTTGCCGCCGTACTTGGGTGCGCTGAACATGCCGAGCAGGGTCAGCTGGCGCACGCTGTCGAAGAACTCAGTGCGCTCGTTCGCCGCCAGGAACTCGGCCTGGATCACGGGATCGGCGACCGCGAAGTTGCCGGCGCTGCCAGCGTTGCCGGCGTTGCGAGTGCTGCGGGTGGCGGCGAAGTTTGTCTCGAAGGCGCGCAGGCCCGCGCGAAAATCCGGACCCAAAGCGGCGAAGAAGGTCGCGAGCGCGCGGTCGATGAAATGCGCGGCGCCTGCCTCGCGTGCGCCGGGGGTGGCGCCGCTGGGCACGATCTGTGCGGCGATCGCCGCGACATCGGCCGCCTCGGCGGGCGTGAAGAACGGGGGTGCATCGCCGTCCGCCGGCGGCGTGTCGGGGCGGGCGCTCGTCGCCTGATGCGTCATCGCCGCGTGCGCGGCAACCAGCGCCGGCCAGTGAGCGGCGAGCCAGGCGCTGGTCAGCAGGCCGCCACCGGCGCGCAAGAAGCCGCGCCGGCCTGCCGGGTCTGCCGTATTTTGGTCATCGTCCATGGAAAAAACTCGCCCACGGCCGATACCCGTGACATGCGTCACTTTTAGCAACAGCGGGTGCCGACGTCCAGTGCGGCCGCAGCCACGGACGTGTCGTTTCTGAGCATGCGCCCGTCGCGATGCTGCAAGTCCCGGCACCGGGCCGCCCTTACCATGGATGGTGGTGCGGAGTCACGTAAGATATGGCTGCGACTCGCAAAAAACCGTCAGGAGATAATATGGCAGAGCAAGCTGAGGGCGATTTCGACCTGGAATCGCTCAACGACCAAGAGCTGACGGAGCAGGTCCATGACGATCTCTACAACGGCCTCAAGGCCGAGGTGGAGGAGGCGACGCGGATCTTCCTGAAGCGCGGCTGGTCGGCCGAGCGTGTGCTCAACGACGCGCTGGTCGAGGGGATGCGCATCGTCGGCATCGATTTTCGCGACGGCATTCTGTTCGTGCCGGAGGTGCTGCTCGCCGCCAACTCGATGAAGGGTGGCATGGAGATTCTGCGCCCTTTGCTCGCCGAGACGGGCGTCGAGCCGATCGGCAAGATCGTCATCGGCACCGTCAAGGGCGACATTCACGACATCGGCAAGAATCTGGTCTCGATGATGCTCGAGGGGGCCGGTTTCGAGGTGATCGACCTCGGCATCAACAACCCCGTGGAAAAATATCTCGAGGCGCTGGAGAAGCACAAACCGGACATCCTCGGCATGTCGGCCCTGCTCACGACGACGATGCCGTACATGAAGGTCGTGATCGATACGCTGAAGGAGAAGGGAATCCGCGACGACTATATCGTGCTGGTCGGCGGCGCTCCGCTCAACGAGGAATTCGGCAAGGCGGTGGGCGCCGATGCCTACTGCCGGGATGCCGCCATCGCCGTCGAGACGGCCAAGGGCTTGATTGCGGCGCGTCGCGCCGGCGCCGCGGCACATTGAAGACCGACGCGATGACGCTTCTCAGCGACGCGGCGCCCGAAGGAGCGGTGCCCGATGGCGCGGTACCCGATGGCGCGGTACCCGATGGCGCGGTACCCGATGGCGCGGTACCCGATGGTGCGGGGGTCTTGGTCATCGCTTGTGGTGCGCTGGCAAGGGAGATCGAGGCTTTGCGGCGCGTGAATCACTGGTCGGCGCTCGACGTGCGCTGTCTTGCGCCCGAGTTGCACAACCGGCCTGAGCGAATTCCCGGTGCGGTCCGCGCGCTGATTCGTGCATCGCGCGACCGTTACCGCTCGATCTTCGTCGCGTACGGCGATTGTGGCACGGGCGGCCGGCTCGACGAGGTGCTGCGCGCCGAGGGTGTGGAGCGCATTCCCGGGGCCCATTGCTACGAATTCTTTGCGACGCCCGCCGTGTTCGCCGGGCTCTGCGAAGCCGAACCCGGCACGTTCTATCTCACGGACTTTCTGCTGCGGCATTTCGACCGGCTGGTGATCGGCGGGCTCGGTCTCGATCGCCACCCCGAACTCTTCGCGCAGTATTTCGGCAACTATCGCCGGCTCGTCTATCTCATGCAGGCGCCGGCACCGGACGCAATCGAGCGGGCCCGCGCCGTCGCCGTGCACATGGGGCTCGCCTTCGAGACGCGCACGACCGGCTATGGCGCGCTCGCCACGAGCGTCGCCGCAGCCGTGCAGCGTGCCGCCACGAGTGCCGTCGCAGGAGCCCCCGTATGGCGGCGGTGACGATCATTTCGTGGCGTGACATTCCGGCGCAGGTGATCGTCAAGCGCGGCCGCGAGAGCGCCAAGGTGCAGTTGTCGGCGCGCTTTCAAGAGGCGGTGGACCGCGCGGCGATGCGGGCCGGCAAGGGCAGTTCGGACGCCTATCTCGCCGACTGGAAGCGCAGCGCGCCGCGACCCTGCGGCGAGGATCTTGCGGCCGAAGCGGCCGCCGAGGCTGCGCGGCTCGAAGCGCTCTATGCGGATGCGGACCTCGAGCGGCTGATCCGCGCGAAGGGTCTCGAGGAGCGTCCCGCGGAAGGAGCCGGGCCGGTGCCGGACGCTGCACCCGACGCCACACCCGACACCGCGTCCGAGTCCTCCTGATGTATGCGCTGCGCCGCTGGTCCGTGCGCCACGCGCGCGGACTGAACGCGTTCTATCGCGGGTTCGAGGCGTTGCTCGTGCGCATGGGCGGGGTGCTGCGCGCGGTCGGCCCTGAGCGCGTGGAACGGCCGGTGGCCGCGGTCGAGCGGGCGGTGAAGGGCTTGCTGTTCGACTGCCGCATGTGCGGTCAGTGCGTGCTCAGCGCGACCGGCATGTCGTGCCCGATGAACTGCCCCAAGACCCTGCGCAACGGTCCGTGCGGCGGCGTGCGCGACAACGGCAATTGCGAGGTCAAGCCCGACATGAAATGTGTCTGGGTCGAAGCATTCGACGGCGCACGGCGCATCCCCGGCGGGCTCGACGCCATGCAGGCGCTGCAGTTCGCCGTCGATCAGCGCCTGCAAGGCCGCTCCTCGTGGCTGCGGGTGGTGGGCGAGAAGAGCACGGCCGCGCGGCCATGAGATTCGACGACGAACCGGTCCCGGGCTACCCCCTGCCCATCCTGCCCGGCCACACCTCGCCGGGCCGCTTCGAGCGCGTGCTCCGCGCCGGCGCATTCGCCGTCACGACCGAGCTCGCACCGCCCGATTCGGCGGATCCGAACGAGGTGCTGGCGCGCGCCCGCGTGTTCGACGGCTATGTCGATGCAATCAACGCCACGGATGGCAGCGGTGCGAACTGCCACATGTCGAGCGTCGCCGTGTGCGCGCTGCTGACGCGCGTCGGGCACGCACCCATCATGCAGATCTCCTGCCGCGACAAGAACCGGATCGCGATCCAGGGCGACATCCTCGGCGGCGCCGCCATGGGAGTCTGCAACATGCTCTGCCTGACGGGCGACGGCGTGCAGGCGGGCGATCATCCGCAGGCGAAGCCGGTGTTCGACCTCGACAGCATCTCGCTGCTCGAGATCGCCTGCATGCTGCGCGATCAGCACCACTTTCAGAGCGGGCGCAAGATCAGCTTCGCGCCGCGCGTCTTCTTCGGCGCGGCCGAGAATCCCTCGGCGCTGCCGCACGAATGGCGCGCGCGGCGCCTGGGCAAAAAAATCGCCGCGGGAGCGCAGTTCATCCAAACGCAATATATCTACGACCTGGAACTCCTCAAGTCCTTCATGACTCACCTCGAGGATCTTGGGCTGCTCGACCGGGTGTTCATCCTCGCCGGCGTCGGACCGCTGCGATCGGCGAAGGCGGCAACCTGGATGCGCAACAACGTGCCGGGCATGCACGTCCCCGATGCGCTGATCGCGCGCCTCGCCGGCGCCGCCGACCAGGCGCGCGAGGGGCGCAACATCTGCGTCGAACTCATTCAATCGATACGCGAAATCCGCGGCATCCATGGCGTCCACGTCATGGCGTACCGCCAGGAGGAGTCGGTGGCGGAAGTCATCGAGCGCTCCGGCGTGCTGAAGGGCCGCATTCCCTGGTATCCCGGCCGGGACGCCACTTCGTAACCATTCCGAGGACCGCATCATGACCGATACCATCATCAGTTCCGCCACGAAGGAAGTCGTGATCGGCTTCGAACGACCCTTTGTCATCATCGGGGAGCGCATCAATCCGACGGGACGCAAGATCCTCGCCGCGGAAATGGCCGCGGGGGATTTCAGCCGCGTCGAGACCGACGCCCGCGCCCAGGTGGAGGCCGGCGCGCAGATGCTCGACGTCAACGCGGGTATTCCGCTCGCCGACGAGCCGGCGATCCTCGCCCGCGCCATCCAGTTGGTACAGTCGGTGACCGACGTACCGCTCGCCATCGACTCGTCCATCGTCGCGGCGCTCGAGGCGGGGCTCGCCGTTTACAAGGGCAAGGCGCTCGTGAATTCGGTCACCGGCGAGGATGAACGCCTCGAACAGGTGCTGCCGCTGGTGAAGAAATACGGCGCGGCGGTGATCGCCATTTCCAACGACGAGACGGGGATCTCGGAGGACCCGGACGTACGCTTCGCAGTCGCGAAAAAGATCGTCGAACGCGCCAGCGATCACGGCATCCCAGCGTGCGACGTCGTCGTCGATCCCTTGGTCATGCCGATCGGCGCCATCAACCTCGCCGGCGTGCAGGTGATGCGTCTCGTGCACCGCCTGCGCGCGGAACTGAAGGTGAACACGTCCTGCGGCGCCTCGAACATCAGCTTCGGCCTGCCCGCGCGCGACGGCATCAACAGCGCATTCCTCACCATGGCGATCGGTGCCGGCCTCACGTCGGCCATCACCAATCCCCTGCACATCGAGGTTGTGCGTGCCTGCATGGGCGCGGACGTCATGCTCGGTCACGACCCCGATTGCGCGCGCTGGATCCGCCGCTTCCGGGAGGTGCCGCCCGCCGGCGCCGCGGGCGAAGGCGCCCGCGGACGACGTGAGGGTGGTCACCGCCGCCGGCCGGCCTGACGGCGCCGCGCGATGAACGACAAACTCGTGATTTTCATGCCGTCGGGCAAACGCGGCCGCTTTGCCGTGGGCACGCCGCTCCTGCAGGCGGGCCGGGCGCTCGGCGTGGACATCGATTCGGTGTGCGGCGGCCGGGGTCTGTGCGGCCGATGCCAGATTCAAGTCGCCGAGGGCGAGTTCGCCAAGCATGGGGTGATCTCGAGCGCGGCGAGCCTGTCGGCGTTCAGCGAAACCGAAGTCCGCCTGGCGCGGCGCATTCCGCTGGCGGCGGGACGGCGTCTCTCATGCGCGGCGCGCGTCGAGGACGATGTGGTCATCGATGTGCCGGCCAGCAGCCAGGTGCATCGCCAGGTGGTGCGCAAGGAGGCCGAGGTCCGCGCCATCGAATTGAACCCGCTGGTGCGCCTGTATTACGTCCAGGTGCAGCAGCCGGACATGCACGATCCGTCCGGGGATCTGCGCCGCCTCACCGATGCACTGGAATCCGAGTGGGGGATCAAGGAACTGGCCTGCGACCTCTCGGTGCTGCACACGCTGCAGCCGGTGCTGCGCGCGGGTGGCTGGCAAGTGACCGTCGCCGTGCATGCCGGGCGCGAGATCATCGCGGTGTGGCCCGGGCTGCATGAGCGCGTGTACGGTCTGGCGGTGGACATCGGCTCGACGACGATCGCAGCGCATCTGTGCGACCTGCTCTCGGGCGAGGTGGTCGCCTCGGCGGGCCTGATGAATCCCCAGATCCGCTTTGGCGAGGATCTGATGAGCCGCGTGTCCTACTCGATGATGAATCCGGGCGGCGCCGCCCTCATGACCGGCGCCGTGCGCGAGGCGCTCACGAGCCTCGCAGCAGACGTGGCGCAGAGCGCCGGGATCAGCCCCGAGGACATCCTCGAAGCGACGCTGGTGGGCAACCCCATCATGCATCATTTGTTGCTCGGCATCGATCCGTACGAACTCGGCGGCGCGCCGTTCGCGCTCGCCACCGACCAGTCGATTTCACTGCGCGCCGATGCGCTCGACTTCCAACTGCATCGCAACGCCCGCGTCTACGTGCTGCCGTGCATCGCGGGGCACGTCGGCGCCGATGCGGCCGGCATGGTGCTGGCCGAGCGGCCCGATCTCGCGGAGGAGATCACGCTGCTCGTCGATGTCGGCACGAACGCGGAGATCGTGCTCGGCAGCCGCAAGCGCCTCGTCGCCTGCTCGAGTCCGACGGGACCGGCGTTCGAAGGTGCGCAGATCAGCTGCGGTCAGCGCGCGGCGCCCGGCGCGATCGAGCGGGTGCGCATCGACCCCGCCACGCTCGAACCGCGCTTCAAGGTGATCGGCTCGGACCTTTGGTCCGATGAGCCGGGGTTTGCCGGGCAAACGGCGGCGGCAGGCATCAGCGGTGTCTGCGGCTCGGGCATCATCGAGGTGATCGCCGAAATGTATCTCGCCGGCGTCATCAACCAGGACGGCGTGATCGACGGCCGCCTCGGCGCGCGCTCGACGCGCGTCGTGGCGAACGGCCGCACCTTCGCCTACGTGCTGCACCGGGGGGCGGTCGAGCTCAAGATCACGCAAAACGACGTGCGCGCGATCCAGCTTGCCAAGGCGGCGCTGTATGCAGGTGTCGCGCTGCTGATGGAGCGGCTCGGCGTCGAGCGAGTCGCGCGGATCCGTCTCGCCGGCGCGTTTGGCAGCCACATCGACGTGAAATACGCGGCGATTCTCGGCATGGTGCCGGATTGCGACTTGCGGCACGTGGCCTCGGCCGGTAATGCGGCCGGCACCGGTGCCCGCATCGCGCTGCTCGACGCGACCTCGCGTCCCGTCATCGAGTCGCTCGTGCGGCGCATCGAGAAGGTCGAGACCGCCATCGAACCGCGTTTCCAGCACCATTTCGTCGAGGCCATGGCGATACCGCACAAGAGCGCGCCGTACCCGGAGCTGCGCAAGGTGGTCGACCTCCCGGCGCCGAAGGAGTCGGCGAGCCAGACCGAGACGCGCGGCCGGCGGCCGCGGCGGGGCGAAGCGACCAAGACTTGAGTGACGGCGGCAAAGACCGCCGAATGGGGAATTCACGCGCGGCGTAGCAGTGCCGGGGCGATGGGTCATGGAGGGTGGTGGTGGAGACCCCCCGGTGGCAAAGCTGTGTAGAGTGCGAGTCCACAGGAGCCTGTCTCCCAGGACCTGCACGAGGCGGCCATGAACAGCGGTAAGCAAGAATTCGACGGCGTCGAGTATCTCGACGGCCGGTCCTCGGACCCGAACGTGCTGGGTCTGATGCGCGGGACCCCGCCACCGGCCGACAAGCGCATCCGCTTCGAGGACGACCGGCTGTTCGAATTTCCCGAGATCCGATGGTCGCTGTCGCACATGCGCGAGCTGCTGCCGACGGCCGCCGTCTGGCGGGGCGGGGGCACGCCGGACGAGCTTGGCATGGTGGATCCGGGGGCGGCTGCTTCGATTGATGCATTGCGTTTCCAAGACTTGCATGGCCGGTCGCGGTCGTGGGCTGAGGCGCTCGAGGTGACCTACACCGACGGTATTCTCGTCCTGCACCGCGGCCGGCGCGTGTATGAGCGCTATTTCGGCGCCTTGCAGCCACAGCGTCCGCACGCCTGCTTCTCGATCACCAAGTCGTACGTGGCGACGCTCGCCGCGGCGCTGATCCACGAGGGCACGCTCGACGAGCACCGGCCGGTCCCATTCTATCTGCCGGAGATGGCGGGAACGGCCTATGCGGATGCGACGCTGCGCGAGGTGCTCGACATGCAGGTGGGCGTGCAGTACTCCGAAACGTACGCGGATCCCAAGGCGGAGATCTGGGCATATGCGCGCGCGGGCCGCTTTCGCGCCCGCCCGCTCGATTATGCGGGGCCGCCCAATTTCTACGAGTTCCTGCAGGCGTTGCGCAAGGAAGGTGAACACGGTGCGGTATTCGCCTACAAGACCGTGAACACCGAGGTACTCTCCTGGATCATGACCCGCGTCACGGGCATCGCGCTGCCGGAGTTTCTCTCCGACCGGATCTGGTCGCGGATCGGCTGCGAGGAGGATGGCTATCTCGCGGTGGATCCGATCGGCGTGGCCATGGGCGGCGGCGGCCTTTCCGCCACGCTGCGCGACCTGTCGCGATTCGGCGAGCTGATACGCAGCGAAGGCGCCTGGCGCGGACGCCAGATCGTTCCGGCGGCGGTGATCGCCGACACCGCGCGCGGCGGCGATGCGAAAAAGTTCGCCATGGCCGGATACACGCTGCTTGCGGGCTATTCCTACCGGAACATGTGGTGGGTGTCGCACGATCCGCTGGGCACGGTCGAGGCGCGCGGCATCCACGGCCAGCGGCTGTGGATCGCGCCGCGGGCGGAGGTGGTGATCGCACGCTACGCCTCGCATCCGATTGCGACCAGCGCGGCGAATGATCCGCTCACCATGCCGGCATTTCGCGCGGTGTGCGAGCTCTTGATGAGTGGGTAAAACGGGGTGCGGTTGGACGGCTGCGACCCGTCGGTTGGCGCTATTCGTGGCGTGCGGTAAGCTTGGGCTGAGCAATATGGAACCGAGCCGGGTTTAACCAAGGATGGAGAGTTGGCGCATGCTGCGGGACGTTTTACTCGCTCCCCCTCGCGTTTTTGCAATTGCGGCAGGAGCGCTTATTTTGATCCCCGGTGTTCTTATGCGGGTCGCTGGCCAGCCTCGTGCCAACGGTCCCGAACAGCGTGTTGTTGGATCCCTGGCGAGTATTGCGCGGGTGGCGCACCTCCGGAGCCACCCCCACACGCGACCTGAAGTAGCAGCCACATGGCGATCGATGGCCATCGCAAGAGGCCTTGTGCGATCCGGGATGGTCTGTACGATTTCCTTTGATCATCCATGATTTCAGCCTCGACGTGCAACTGACGAGACCTGATCCATGGCCGCGGCCAGCCGCGAGGCTGACCATAGGTGTTTTCCGGGTTGGTGAATCGGCGTCGCTGCGTTAGGCTGCGTACCGAACATCGGTGGCGCGCTCCGCGGGGATCTCGCGCCAATCTCGGTCAAAAGGAAAACGAGCATGAAGACAGCAATATCTCGACGCACGCTGCTGCAGAGTGCAATTTGCGCCGCGACAATCCTTCCCGCACTCGGTCTGCATCCATCGCGGGCGGAGGCTGCCGCCTTGGCGCCGCTCGATCCGGCCGACCCGTCGGCCAAGGCATTGGGCTACGTCACGAATACGGCGAAGGTCGACGCGGCGGCGAACCCGACCCACAAACCCGACCAAACGTGCGGCAACTGCGCACAATTCCAGGGCAAACCCGGCGACGCCGAGGGCGGCTGCAACATCTTCGCGGGCAAGAGCGTGGCGCGGACCGGTTGGTGCAAGGTCTGGGCGAAGAAGCCGGGAGCGTAGGCGGCGCGGCGAGGGGTGCACGGGGCCCGCGGGTGCGGGTATTAGCCATGAACCTTCTCGGCGATGATTTCCATGACCATGGGTGTCACCATCACCGCTTCCGGGTTGCTTTCGCGCCGGGCGAAGCGAATGAAATGAGGTGATCGCTCGACTGCGACGACCTGGCCCCGGGTCCCACAATCTCCGCAGCGTCCAAGGTGGCGTATCCCGGCCCGGCAACGATGTCGATCACCGTGGTACCGGTGGTCATGCCAGCCTGCATCCAAGCGGCTCCCAGTCCATAATGCGCCGGACCGAGGACGGTGGTCACACTCGAGACACTGGTGCAACGCAGCCGATATGAGTCGCTGTTGAACAGACATCACGCGTGGTTCCTTGCGTACGTGACGGTGGGATTGTTATCGGCCTGCGGACACTCCAGTTCGCCAGCCGGTGGCAACGAAGCTCCCGGTGCGGCGGTCGCGCCGCAGATCACGGCCCAACCGGGCAACCAAACGGTCAGCGTGGGAACGAGCGCCACCTATAGCGTGATGGCGACGGGTAGCGCGCCATTGGCGTATCAATGGAATATGAACGGCTCCGCCGTGGCGGGGGCCACGGGGTCGAGCTACACGACGGCTCCCACGGTGAGCGGAGACAATGGCGCGAGAGTCACAGTCGTGGTCACCGATCCCGCCGGTAGCGTGACGAGCAGCGCAGCGACCCTGTCGGTAACGGCCGGAACCGACGTGGTGACCTACAAGTACGACGTCATGCGCACCGGTCAGAACCTTGCGGAGTCGACCCTGACGCCGGCGAACGTCAACTCCTCGAGCTTCGGCAAGCTCAATAATCTCTCCGTGGACGGACTGGTCGATGCCCAGCCGCTCTACCTTTCGCAACTCACGGTGGGCGGCGCTCCGCACAACGTTCTATTCGTCGCGACCGAGCATGATTCGGTTTACGCGTTCGACGCCGAGACGGGGGCGGTCCTCTGGCAAGTATCGCTGCTCGCGGGAGGCGAAGCCACCAGTGACAATCGCGGCTGCACGCAAGTGACGCCGGAGATCGGCATCACTTCAACGCCCGTGATCGATCGCCATGCGGGGACTCACGGGACGATGTTCGTCGTCGCGATGACGAAGGACTCCGCGTCGAGCTATCACCAGCGGTTGCATGCATTGGACCTCGCCACGGGCGAGGAGATGGCATCGAGCCCGACCGAGATCGCGGCCACGTTCGGTTCATCGGCATTTGCACCCGGCCAATACAAGGAACGTGCCGCATTGCTCTTGAACAGCGGCACGATCTACACGACGTGGGCGTCACATTGCGACATCGGCGCGTATGGCGGCTGGATCATCGCGCTCAGCGAAACGACGCTCGCCATCACGAGCGTCCTCAATGTCGCGATGGATGCGAGCGGGAGCGGCCTCGCCAGCCAGGGGCCATCGATCTGGATGAGCGGCGGCGGCCCGGCGGCGGATGCGGCCGGCAACGTGTATTTTCTCGCCGCCAACGGCCGTTTCGATTTCACGTTCGACGTCGCTGGTTTCCCGAGCGGCGGCGATTACGGGAATTCATTCGTGAAGATCACCTCGTCGAACGGCACGCTCGCGGTCAGCGATTACTTCACCATGTCGGGGGAGCTCGAGGAGTCGAGCAACGACGTCGATCTCGGCTCGGGCGGTGTGATGCTCCTGCCGGACATGGCAGACGCCGGCGGCACGATGCGCCAGCTGGCCGTCGGCGCGGGGAAAGACGGCAACTTGTACGTCGTCGATCGAAACAACATGGGCAAGTTCACCTCCGTGGGCAACAACATCTGGCAGCAACTCAACGGCGCCCTGGGCAATGGCGTGTGGTCGACCCCGGCATACTTCAACTCGAACATCTTCTACGGGCCACAAGGCGGCTCCTTGCGGGCGTTTTCCCTGACCAACGCGTTGCTCTCGAGCGCTCCAACGTCGCAGACCTCGACGCAGTTCGCCTATCCCGGAACCTTTCCGGTCGTCTCGGCAAATGGCTCGGACAATGCCATTGTCTGGGCCTACGAGAACACCACGCCCGCAGTTCTGCATGCCTATGCGGCGAACAACCTCGCCACCGAACTTTACAACAGCAACCAGGCGTCGAGCGGACGTGACCAGTTCGGCGCCGGAAACAAAAACATCGTGCCGGTAGTCGCTGACGGACGGGTGTTCGTCGCGACAACGAACAGTGTCGCGATCTTCGGGCTTTTGCCGTGATGAGGCCGAGTGCCGGCGGCACGGAGTTGCGGCGGCCTGGCCCGCGCGGTGACCGGTCATTGCGGGTCGATCACCGAGCGCTGGCCATGGCTGCAGGCTTGTGCGTCTTCGTGAAAAACGCCAGATCATGGGGGGCGGCGGATCGCCGCCACCCGTTGCGGATCCTCCCAGCCGCCGCCGAGGGCGCGAATCAGGTCGACGCTCGCAGTCAGCTGCATGGTGTCCAGCGAAAGCGCCTGCAGCTGCGCCTGCAGCAGAGCGGTCTGCGCGGTTACGACGTTCAGGTACTCCGCGGCCCCCTGCTTGTAGAGCGTCAGCGACAAATCGAGGGTTCGTTGCGCGGCATCGATGGCCGCCTTTTCTTCGTCCGCGGCATCGTGATAGTGATGCAACAGGGCGAGGCCATCCTCCACCTGCTGAAAGGCGGCAACCGCAATCTCACGATAGTTGTCCGCGGATGCATCGAACTGCGCGCGCGCCTGGGCAACCTGCGCGCGCCGCAGCCCTCCGTCCAGCAGGCTCAGAACCGCATTGGGGCCGATTGCCCAATAGGTGCTTGGCAAAGACAGCCAGTTGGAGAAAGAGGTGCTCTGCACACCCCCCTGACCGCCCAACATGATCGACGGAAAGTAGGCGGCGCGAGCCACCCCGACATTGGCGTTGGCCGCGATCATGCGACGCTGGGCCGCCGCAACGTCAGGGCGCCGCTCGAGCAGCGTCGCCGGCACTGCAGCGGGAACCGCCGGCAGTTTGATGTCGACGATCGCCGGAGCGATGGAGAAGCTGGAGGCGGAGGCGCCGAGCAACGCGGCAATGGCGTGTTCCATCAGAGCACGCTGCGCCCGGATCTGGTCGAGCTGCGAGCGGGCGCTGCGAAACTGCGTCTGCGCCTGCGAAACATCGAGTCCGCCGGCAATACCGGCGCCGTGGCGCTGCTGGGTGATTCTCAGCGCATGATCGTAGGCTTGGACGGTTTCGTCGAGAATCGAAGTTTGGCGATCGAAGCTGCGCAATTGCACGTAGTCTTCGACCAGCTGCGCGAGCAGGGACAAGCGCGCACTCTCCAGATCCGCCGCGGAGGCCTGCTCGCTGGCTCGGCCGGCGGCAACCTGATTGCGAATCTGGCCCCACAGATCAAGCTCATAGCTGACCGAACCGCCGAGTACATTGTCATCGTAGTAGCGGGGAGTCGCCAAGCTGATGAGCGGCGCGTTGACGGACTCTCGTGCCCGAGACACTCCGGCGTTCAATGCAATGGTCGGGAACAGCCCCGCGCGCGCTTGATCGCCCAGCGCCTTGGCCTGGGCGTAATTGGCGAGAGCCGCCGCCAGGGACGGGTTTCCGGCCAGCAGCCGCTTCTCGAGGTCATTCAGTTCCGGTGTCTCGTACAGCGTCCACCAGCTATCGCGTGGCAGGCGGTCCGAGGGTTGGGCCTGGGTCCAGACGCCGAGTTCCTTGTACGCGCCAGCAACGGGTATCTCGGGCGTGCTCATGGGCGGCGCGAGCGAACAACCGTCGAGCAGCCCCAGGAGCGCCGCCCCCAGGCACAGCGTCTTAACCATGGTCGGCCTGTGGCACGGGCGGCGTGCCCGCAGCGGCCGCGGCTTTGCCGACCACGTGCACGACATCACCATTGGCGATGCCATCGGGGGGGATTTGGATCACCTGATCGTTCGCGGTCAGACCCGTTGCGATCTCGACAACCGCACCGAGATCCCGATTCAAGGTGACGGGCTTCAGGTGAACATGATCGCTGCCGTCGACGGTGGCGACGGACAGTCCCTTGGCATCGAAGATGAGGGCGCTCGAAGGGACGCCCAGGGCGGTCGCCGCGGCTGGAGCCTGCAGGCGGATGCTGGCGTAGTCTCCCGGCATCAATTCGCCCGAACTGTTGTCGACGATGATCTGCATGAGCGTGGTACCGCTGCTGGGAACCACCGCCCCTGCGGAAGCCTCGACGGTTCCATAGTAGGTCTTGTCCGGATGCTCGGGCACGCGGATGAGCGTCTTCGTTCCGGGAGGCACGTTCGGCACGTCATTCTGCGGAACATTCACGTACACACGCAGCTTTGCCGTTTCGGACACGACGAACAGCTCGCCGCCGCCGGCTGAGCCCACATTGATCAGCTGACCGATATCGGTTTGACGCGCCGTCACGACACCGTCGAATGGAGCCGTCAGGCGCTTGAATCCTTCGTCGGCGACGAGTCGGTCGACATCCGCCTGGGCGGCCTTTACCTGCGCGACATTGGCATCATAGGTAAAGGTGCGCTGATCGACGTCCTGTTTGGAGACCGCGTCGGTTTCAGACAGCGATTGCCAGCGCTTGGCGGTGATCTCCGACAGCTTCGCATTCGCCTGCGCGGCAGCCAGCGCGGCACGCGCCTGCCGCAGTTGTTGGTCGATGTCGGGCGTGTCGATTTCGGCGAGCAATTCGCCGGCCTTTACCTTGCTGCCGATGTCGTGCTTCCAGCTCTTCAAGTACCCGGGCACCCGGGCGTAAATCGGCGCGCGGGTAAAGGCTTCGAGACGGCCCGGGAGATCGAACCCCGTCTGGTTCTCGACCCGACTGGGGGTGACCACCGCCACATTGGGCACCGCTTGTTCCTCGGTGAGCTCCTTCAGTCGCGAGCCCTGCGCCGCCCGGGCTATCACGCCGTAGATGACGATGGCGGCGACCACGAGCACGAAGATGATGCCCGGCAGACGAAGCCGACTCACCGTCATGGGTTTATTGATCTCGTCAGGCGGCGGCACGGGCTTCTCCCATGGGTGCGTCCGGTGCAGGCAGCGGCCGGTAATTGCGGTGAGCGATGCTGAAGACGACAGGAACGAAAAAGAGCGTGGAGATCGTGGCAAAGACGAGGCCGCCGATCACGGCCCGGCCGAGAGGCGCGTTCTGTTCGCCGCCTTCACCGAAGCCGAGCGCCATGGGGAGCATGCCGATCACCATGGCGAGGGCCGTCATGAGAACCGGCCGCATGCGCACGAAGCCGGCATCGAGCGCGGCC
>Ga0302319_10007200_pt1 | contig 21901 bp, 12 predicted proteins | sample Bog_T0_2_FD_203319 | JGI IMG/M metagenome (GOLD analysis project Ga0302319, IMG submission 203319) | Peat permafrost microbial communities from Stordalen Mire near Abisko, Sweden - Bog_T0_2 | ecosystem: Environmental > Terrestrial > Soil > Wetlands > Peat | place: Sweden: Abisko, Stordalen Mire... | reverse complement strand
CGACCACGGCGCGCTCGTCCCGCTGGGCAGCGGCGAGGCCGTCGGGAGGGCCGTGTAGCACGCGTCGTCCATCGTCGGTTTCGGGGTGCGGGGGCGTTTCCGCGAGAGACTTCGTCCGGCGGCGGCGGCAGCCCGCCGATCGCCGCGAGCGGCAGCGCGCACAACACCAACCGCATTCAGGCGTGAGGGGATGCAGTGCAGCTTCTGCCGCCGCGCCACCCCCGAGCCCGTCATCGCGCCGTGCCCGTGCGGCCTCCCGACGCACGACTCGTGCCTCCGCGCGCGGGCCCCCGAGCCGCACAGGTGCGCGCTCTGCGGCCGGGCGTACGCCCCGCGCTCGCGGCTCGCCGGGTGCCTCCGGCGCGCCCGGCGCCCGGCCGTGCTCGGCGTCTTCGTCGCGGCGCAGCTCGCCGCGTTCGCGTACTCCTGGGTCACGCTCGGCCTCGCGCTCTCGGTCGTCGTGCACGTCGCGGCGCACGCGGCCGTGCTGCTGCTCGCGCCGCTCGGGGGCAAGGCGTTCCGCGCCGGGTCGAGGCTGCGCGTGCGGCAGAACGTCCTCGTGGTGCGCGCGTTCGTCGACAGGCTCGCGAGGGACGAGGTGTCGTTCGGCGACGTTGTTTGAAACACAATGGGCAACTTCGAGGACTACGCGCACAGCTCGCGCCTGCAGGACCTGCAGGCGGCATGGGAGGAGCTCCGCGCGCAGCGCCGGAGCACGGAGCGCACCGTCGACAAGTACGACCGCGAGATCGCGAACGCGCTGCTGCTGATCGAGACGACGCCGCTGAGCGACTCGAAGGCCGCGGAGCTGGCCTCGCGCGTGGCGGACCGCGAGGGGTCCATCGGGATGTACGCCGACTTCCTGAAGAACGTCAGCGCCATGATGCAGACCATCGAGCAGCAGCGCGTGGCGCTGCAGCTCACCAAGTCGATGCGCAAGGTCACCGAGACGGTGCACGACGGGCTGGGGGAGAACATCGACGAGCAGATTGACTCGTTCAAGAAGGAGGTCGACGCCTCGCGCGAGGCCTACGTCAAGCTGAACCGGCACACGTCGACCGGCGGCCCCGAGCGCGAGGCGCGCGTGCAGGAGATCCTCAAGAAGCGCAAGCTCGCCAACGACCCGCTCCCGAGCCCGCCGCTCGCGCTCCGCCCCGAGCCCGCCGAGCGCGGGCCAGCTGGGCCCGCGCAGCCAGCGGGGCCCGCGCAGCCAGCGGGGCCCGCGCAGCCAGCGGGGCCCGCGTCGCAAGCTGAGCCGAGAGAGGAGGTGGAGGACGAGGGCGTGGCAGACATTATGCGCCGCGTCGCGGCCCTCAAAAAGACGTCCCCCTAAGCCTTGCCGTTCGCGCGCATCATGTCGCCGATCTTGCCGAGCGCCACGACGGCCTCGACGAAGAGGTCCTTCATCTCTTCCAACTCGTTCGCGACGACGTCGACGTCGGAGGAGGCGGGCGCGGACTTGGTCTTCTTGGGCGCGCGCTCCTCCTTGGAAGCCTCCTTGGCCTTGCGCGCCTTCTCCTTCGCCTCGGCGGCCGAACGGGCTTCCTCGAGCTTCTTGGCCGCCTCGGGCCAGTCCTCGGCCCACTTCTTGAGCTCCTCGGCGTGCTTCGCCACGGCCGCCGCCTGCGTCTCCTTGTACTCGTCCCAGCACGCGTCGATGCGCTTGGCCTGGTTCTTGTCGTCCTTGTTGATCTCCTCCTTGTACCTGGCAAGAAAGCAGTTGACCTTGTCGCGGTAGACGCGCTTCGGCGCGGCCGGCGGCGGCGGCGCGGTTCCCGCCGCGGCGTCCCCGCCGTTGCCCGCGGGCTCGTCCGCGCCGTCGATGCTGTTCAGGAGGTTCATCGCGGCGCTGCTCATTCCGAGGGTCTTTGTGGCAACCCGCGCGGCCGCCGGACCGAGCCATTACTCACACCCGCCCCATGGGGTGCGGCATTTCGTTCGGCGTCTTCATCGCGCGCGTCGCCGGCGCCGTCGCCGCCGCGCTCACAATCTACGGCTTCTGGCTCGCGGGATACTGGAACGAACTCTGCCCCTCGACTAACGGCAGGCCGTGCAACGCGCCCTACGGCCAATGCCAGCCTGACGGCCAGTGCGTCTGCGTCCCCGCGTTCAGCGGCGACGATTGCGGCGAGACGCTCTGCGGCGGCTACAACGAGAACTCGGGCGCCATCTGCAGCAACCGCGGCATCTGCACCGGAACCAGGTGCCTCGGCGACGCGTGCGTCCCCAACCTCGTCAACATCCCGCCCGCGTGCAACTCGTACACCGGGGGCAGCTGGCTCTCCCCGCAGTGCACCGCCCAGGTCGCCGTCTGGCAGGCCCGGGCCCCGACCAACCTCTCGTACGCCTTCGGCGTCCCGCAGTGCATCTGCTCCGCGCCGTACCTCGGCCCGGCCTGCCTCGAGAACATGTGCCCCATGAGCACCGACCTCGGCGTCTGCTCCGGCAACGGCCTCCCGACCGTCAACTACACCGCCAACAACACCCAGTCCGGCCTCGGCTGCCAGTGCCCGGACACCTTCTCCTTCCTCCAGCCCGACCTCCTCGCCGGCCTCGACCGGTTCGGCCTCGCCGTCGTCGGCGAGGGCCTGCCCGGCGTCTTCTCGGAAACCTACTGCGGCGTCGCGTACACCGTCCCCAACTACACCAACGCGCTCTTCGCCGTCCAGCCGACCTCGGCAAACTGCTTCTGCAAGCCCGGGTGGAGCGGGGTCGACTGCGACTTGGGGATGTGCCCCCAGCTCAGCGGCGTGCCCTGCGCCGGCCGCGGCCACCCGAGCTTCGGCCAGGGGCTCTCCACCAACACCTCCTTCAACTCGACCGCGCTCGGCGTCCCCTGCGCCGCCAACTGCGTCCCCGGCCTCGTGTCGTGCAACGCGACGTGCGGCATCGACTGCGCCCACCTTCTGGTCTGCCCGGCCGCCCAGCCCTGGCGGTGCGCCGACATGTCCTGCCGCGCCGCGCCGGCGACCTGCCTCGCCGGGACCTCCTACGGCTACCTCGACGACCTCGACCTCGCGCGAAACTACTTTCTGCAGCCAGGCTTCTACAACTTCTCGAGCCCGCTCGTCTTCTACAGCTTCTTCGGCCCCGGCACGCTGCAGTACGGCGACGTCCTGGTGACCAGCCCCAACGCGACGCAGGCCTTCGGCGTCTTCGAGATGAACTACACGGACATCTTCGACTGGGCCGACGCCGGCTTCGCGCTCAAGTGGCTCGCGAACCCCAACGCCGTCGGCGACGTCGAGATGTACCCCGCGCCCTTCTTGTTCTACCCCCAGGGCGCGGCCCCGCCCTTCTCCGTCTTTCTGCTGAAGAGCCCCGCCGGGCAGGTCGTCATGGACTTCATCAAGCCCAACCTCTACCTCGTCCCGGCCACCAACCTCACGGCCTTGGCGGCGGGCGCGTACGTCCTGGCCAACTACTCGCTCGGCTACCTGCGCCCCGCGGGCGACTACGTCAGCACGCAGACCTGCCTCGCGAACATCCCGGGCTGCGCCTGGACCTGGAACGGCACCGCCGTCGTCTCCGGCGCGGGCCAGGCCTGCGCCGCCGGCCCCGCGCCGGCCTCGGCGGACTGCCTCCCGCCGCCCTCGCTGTACGTCGTCAACACGACGTTCACGGGCCGGCAGCACGTCTACCAGAACGACTACTACCCCGTCGGCGTCTGGGAGCTCTTCCTGCCCGCGCAGACGTTCTACCCCGTCACCGTCTCGGGCAACGTCTCCTTCCTGGAGCTGATCACGGCGAGCAACCTCAGCATGGCCTGCGCCTGCCCCTACGCCTTCGGCTTCGGCCCCCTGAACGAGAGCGCGCTGAACCAGCAGTGGATCGCCGACGCCGCCCTCGTGACCTCCACGCCGACCGACTACGTCGTCGTGCCCTACGTCCTCCAGGGCGACTACACCCCGGTCCGCGGCGTCGTCGCCTCGCAGACCCCGCTGCGCGCGCTGATCGACGCCCCCGGCTACCCGCCCTTCTTCGCGTACGCCGCCGACATCCACTACCTGACCCCGGCGATGTACGGCCAGGGCCTGCCGACGTGCGACGCGCGCGTCTTCCCCCTCCGCTGCCCCGACGGCTCGTGCACGCGCCCCGTCCTGACCAACATCACCGACCTCCTGGACTGCGCGTGCGCCGGCAGCTACCTGGGCTCCTGGAGCTGCACGTGCTCCGGCCTGGCGTTCGGCACGACGTGCTCGTGCACGCAGGCTAACTGCACCTGCGCCAACGGCATGGGGCCCGACTTCCAGGCGGCCCTCTCGAACGAGATCCAGGCGCTGCAGGCGTGCTCGTGCGCCACCGCGCCGCCGCCCGGCGTCCCCGTGAGTCTCGGGGCGTACGTCTCCCCCGGGCTCTGGGCCGCGGCCTCGCAGGACCCGCTCCTGGAAATCATCATCCCGGGGGGCTGCTTCCCGTTCAACCTGACGGACAACTACGGCGCGCCGCTGGGCACAAGGAGCTTCTGCGAGACCAACGAGACGGTCGTCGTCCCCGAGTTCGGCTACGGCAACGTCACGGGCTACCTCCTCGCGAGCGCCAACCAGCCCATCTTCTACTGGTCGATCGGCGGCATCCCCATCTGGCGGGCCACCAACATCACCGCCGCGGCGTCCTCCAACGCGCAGAACGCCTCCCTGGTCGTCGACACCGACCGCGGGACCTGGGTCGCCGCGCCGAACGCCCCCAGCTGGATCCAGCTCGACTTCCACCGCCCGTTCCGCGTGACGCACGCCCTCGTGAACTTTGTCACCGCCGGCGTCCCGTTCGTCTACAACGGCGGCCCGGCGTCCGTCCTGATCTCCGTCAAGCTCGAAGGCTTCGACGGCCTGGTCTGGCGCAAGATCGGCAGCGTCGCCTCCGCCGTCGTCAACGGCTTCGACGCCCACGTCATCAACACGACGCAGCCCGGCCCCTTCTCGAAAGTGCGGCTCTCCAGCCCCGTGCAGCTCGGCGTCCGCGCCTTCGTCCCGCTCACGGACCAGGACTGCACCTGCGACGCGAGCGTCGTCCCCGCCCTCCAGGTCCCGCTGGCGGACCCCTGCGTCAACTGCGTGGGCACGGACACGTGCTCGCTCCAGGTCGGCACGGCGACGATCCGCGCGGGCGACGGCGTGTGCACCGATCTCCTGTACCAGGCGTTCCTGCTGGACCTGCAGCCCGTGCTCACCGACGTGCCCTACTTGCCCGCCAGCGCGATCAACCTCACCGTCGTCTACGAGGGCCTCTACAACGCCACGCCCAATTCGTCGACCGTCATCAACTCGACGTTCATCCTGTGGAGCCCGTCGATCGTGCCCGCGCCCAACACCTCGGCCGAGAACTACGGCTACCTCGTCGTGCCGTTCGGGCCCGTGTACGCCACGTGGGCGCCGACGGCCTACGTCTACACGCTCAACCAGGCGCTCGCCACGCTCACCGCGTACACGCAGCAGTACCTGTACGGCATCGAGAACGTGACCTGCGCCACGGGGACGGACGTCTCGGACTGCGGCTGCTCGTGCAGACCCTCGCCGTTCCCCTACCCGGGGCTCCTGTGCGTCCGCAACGACTCGCTGCTCTACTTCAACTCGGTCACGCTCTACTCGCTCCCGGTCCAGTTCCAGACGACCAACCTCTCCCTGCCGTGCCCGTTCAGGTGCCCCGTCGAGCAGTGCGCCGACGGCTCGTGCGTCTTCTCGCTCGACGAGTGCGACGTCACGTACAACTGCCCCGGGAACGGCTGCCTGCAGTCCGAGACGGACGAGTTCTACTGCGCGTGCGCGCAGGGCTTCAACGGCATCGCGTGCGAGTGGTCGGTCTGCGACCCGACGACGGGCTCGCCGTACTCGATGTGCATCTGCGGCTGGCTGGGCCCGGTGCGCGCGCTGCCCCCCGCCGCGGACCTCTACGTCAACTACACGGACACGCAGCTCGCCGAGCTGAACAGGATGACCTACCCGCGCCGCGCGCCCAACGACATTGGCATGTACGACCTGCAGTTCTCCTCCGCCGGGTACGGCATCATCGTCAAGGACTGCCCGTGGGCCGTCACCGGGCCGAACGGCGAGTACCTCCTGCTGAGCGACTGCGCCATCTACAACGACCAGAACCTCGTCGTGGGCTGGAACACGTTCTACGACGCGTTCAACAACCCGTACCAGTACGTCTGGCTCGACATTGACACGTACGACCAGTTCCCCGTGCGGTGCTCCGCGGTCGTCAACGGCGTGCTCATCAAGAACGGCGCGTGCGTCTCGAACATCAGCAAGTGCGGCCGCCTCGAGGTCGTGCGGCCCGCGTGCAACGGCAACGGCGTCTGCCGCGCGGACGGGACCTGCCAGTGGAACTCCGGCTGGGAGACGTTCATCTACACGGAGGAGTACACGCAGTTCGCGCAGTACCCGTACGACGTCTCCAACCCGACGCTCGGGACGGACAACTCCAACTGGCGCGAGTTCTACAGCCGGTGGGGCACGGCGCGCGACTGCGCCGTCCAGGACTGCTCCTATCTCGGGTGCTTCGCCGGCACGCTGCAGAACAACTTCAACGACGCGCAGACCATGTGCCAGCCCTCGTCCGGGCACGGCGGGACGTGCGGCGCGAACCTCCAGGCCTGCACGGCGGGCCTCGTCACCCCCGCGATCCCGTGCTCGGGGAACGGCATTGTGCGCAAGCGCGACTACCGCGACGAGTACTACTGCGCCTGCGGCTCGCCCATCTCCGTCCTGCAGAACAGCACGGCCAACGTCCAGACCATCGTCGAGCTCCAGCCCAACGGCTGGGGCGGCTACCTCTGCAACCAGTACTACTGCGCGGCGAGCTCCAACTCGCTCTTCTTCTCGGTCACGGACCCGGTCACGGGCAGGCCGTACGTCAACACGCAGGGGCAGCAGCTCCCCGGCCTCTGGATCGGGAGCTGCGGCGCGCCCATCGGCCCCGCCCCCGAGGACATCTCCGAGTGGAACCAGTGCTGCCAGGGCATCCTGCAGCTCGAGCTCTGCGACCAGGTCCCCTGCCTCGTCGCCTCGAGCACGCAGTGCACACTGGCGTACGAGTGCCAGGCGGTGGGCGGCGTGCCGCTGGTCTACCCCTGCAACAACCACGGCACGGCGCGGGCGGACGGGACGTGCGCCTGCGACCAGATCACCGCCACGGTCACGGGCTACGAGGCCGACTACTCGCGCTTCTCGTACGACGGCTGCTACAAGCAGATCTCCTGCGGCGTCTCGCAGATCACGGGCGTCGGCTGCAACGACCAGCCGGCGTGCACGAACATGCCCTCGTGGAACTTCTTCCAGTACCTCACGTACTACGACCAGCAGTGGCTCTCCGCGCTCAGGCTGCTCTACCCCGGCAGCCCCGTCACCAACGAGACGCTCGTCCGGCTGATCGACCCCGACTACCAGAACGCGTACAACCTGCGAGTCCAGTCGCTGGACGAGATTGCGCTCGAGTTCCAGGCCGGGCTCGTCAACCTCGCCGGGTGCATCTGCGTCTACCCGGGCGAGAACGGCACCACGACCGACCCCGTCGGCATGAAGTCGACCATCGTATCCCCCTCCCCGACCGTCACGCCCGCCCAGGCCGCGGCGCAGTCCGCCCGCAACGCGGGCGTCGTCTACCCCTACAAGAAGCCCTTCTTCAGCCCCTACGCCGTCCAGCCCGTGGCTATCACGCTGAACGGCGTCCCTGCGCCCTACCTCATGGACGGGCTCTTCTACAACACCATTCTGTATCTGGAAGAAGGCGTGGACTACGCTATGTGGCGCCGGGGCGACGTCATCGAGGTCTTCCTGGACCAGCCGTACTTCTTCGGCATCGTGCGGCCGAACATGTACATGCTCTACGGCGGCGCGCTGGTCAGCATCACCTTCCCCGGGCCGACGCCCGTCGCGTGCCAGGGGGGCGGGGTCCCCGTCGCGCAGGGCACCGAGTTCGCGTGGGTCGCGCCGCCCGCCTTTGCCATCGTGTGCTCCACGGTCTACATCGACTTCAACTTTGACGTCAACGGGCCGTCCGGCAGCCCCACGGCGAACCTCAAGGCGCAGTACAACGTCTACTGCGCGGACCCGCAGTCGTCGACCTGCGGCGCGTGGCAGGAGTCCACGTGCAACACGCTCGGCTACTTCATCCCCTCCGCCAACGACTACGTCCCGGGGTGCAGCCTGAGGGTCTGCTGCGTGCCGAGCATCGCCGGGCCGTCAGGGTACTACGCGAACTTCACCATGACGCTGACCCAGGCGCACGGCGGCGTGCTCAACTACACCGCCGCGATCGACGAGCTGAACATCCTGGCCTACGCCGCGCAGGCCAACCCCGTCCCGCCCGCGCTGCAGGGGCTGCTGGACCAGGTCGAGGTCTCCTCCTGCCAGGACGAGATCTTCTTCCTGTACACGACGCAGTACGCCGGGATCGGCGACCAGCACTTCTACGACGCGCCCGAGTCGCAGCAGCTCTGGAACAGCACCGTGTGCAGGCCGTACGGCGCCTGGCCCGCCTCGCCGACCGAGGCGACGCAGGACCCCGTCTACCTGGGCGAGGCCTGCACCAACCAGGCCTCGACGGGCTGCTGGGTCGCCGCGAAGGACCGCAACGCCGACCCCAACCCGCCGCTCGACACGTTCGTGCTCCCGTCGTGCACCGCGAGCGGCTGCTGGACGCAGACGACGGCGCAGTACGACATATTCGCCTCCAACGCGGACAACCAGGCGCAGTACGTCGGCGGGCCGACGGTCGCGCCGGGCGTCGGGCCGTGGAGCACCTTCGCGCCCGTGGTGGGGCAGCAGTGGACCGACGGGAACCCCTCGTGCGCGTTCACGCTGTATTTCGACCGGATATGCTCGGCCATGATCACGGTGCCCGCTCCCGAGTGGACGTCCTCCACGCAGGCCTGCGCGAGCTTCCAGGGCGACCCCGACGGCGAGAACCTCCAGTACATGCTGCCGTTCGAGCTGTCGGCCGCCACCGACTACGGCTCGCTCATCTACCCGTGCCCGTGGGGCATCGGCACCATGTTCGTCGCGGGCGGCTACCCCCAGCCGCTGTACAACCCGCCCTGCGGCAATCCGTACACGGTGACGGGCGACCCGGGCGCGCTCCTCAACTTCCCTCAGAACGGCTACTACTACTACGGCACCTGCGCGCACAGGAACTGCCTGGCGACCAGGAACTGCTTCGACTTCAACACCGCGCTGAGCATGTCGAACTTCCAGTCCGTCGGCTGGCACGAGAGCAGTTCCGGCTTCTGCTCCATGACCATCTACGACGCCGCCGGGACGATGCAGACGCTCGACTCGTTTACGCTGCCGAACACGGGGTTCGTGGGCGTCATCTACGACCTCGCAGCCCCCTCGAGCGAGTACACATACGACGACGAGCTGCTGGGCTACACGCGCCTGGACACATGCTTCGGCATCATCGACTGCTCCGGCGACTCGTGCGACAACGGCATCGTCCAGCTCGAGATCAACATCCTGCGGCCCCTCCTGCACTACGACATCGCGCTGCGCGCGCCGCAGTCCCTGCCTAACAACGGCGGGGACGAGATGGTCATGACGCTGGAGCAGTTCCCGTACATGTGCGCCACGCTTGACATTTCAGTACTCGGCGTCGCCGGCCCTCTCGGGCCGCCCGCGTTCACGTGGGACCCGACGCAGCCCGTGCAGCTGCAGGCGGGGTTCGAGCCGCCGCTTAGGTACGAAGACTTCACCGATCTCTTTGCGCGCGTCTTCGTGAAATGCCAGCTGCCCACGTGCGCCTCCTGCATCCTTCCGCAGCGGTCCGACTGGGAGTGGGACCAGAACTTCCTCAGCGCGACGCTCGACTTCTTCAACACGGAGGTCGCCTTCAACGGCGTCCCGCCGCCCGCCTCGAGCGTCCACTCCAACCTCCTCGCGTCGAACGGCTCGTTCTACGCGTCGCTCCAGGTCCTCGGCCTCCAGCAGCGCAACCCCCGCGCGTTCGCCAATTTGAGCGCGAACCTGCACATCCGCGACTACCAGTCGCGCTGGCAGCTCGACTCGTGCCTCTACGTCGCCACGACGCCCGTCTACGCGTACGCCAGCGACGTGTGCAACGCCACGCGCGACATCCTCTGCATCTTCGACATCGTCCAGTACCAGGTCCAGGCCGGGCGGCAGTGCGACGTCTGCGGCGACAGCACGCGCGACGGGCTCCTGCCCGCGCAGCCGGGGCAGACGTGCTACACGCAGTTCCCGGACGCCGACCCCGCGCAGAACCCCTACGGCTACATGGTCTACGAGACGTACCTCGCGGGCGACATTGCCTCGCTGGTGACGATGAACGACACCGACTACACGGCCGTGCACGCCTTCCTGGCGCAGGGCAACATCTCGCTGATCGCCGCGGTCCCCGGCGTCGTCGAGCTGATCCAGCAGCAGTTCAGCACGCGGGCGGGCACGCTCTACCCGCAGGGGACGCAGGCGCAGCTGAACTGGCTCGACCTCAACTTCCCCGGCACGTACACGGTGACGTGCCCGGGGCTGCAGTGCGACCAGACGACGGGGATCTGCCGCCGGCGCTGCGCCACGGCGCTGCGGTACTGCCCGCCGAACGCGCCGCAGATCCTGAGCCCGCTCATGGCCGACGACAACCTCCCGACCTTCCTGCAGCCCTTCGCCAACACGACGGACTTCACCACCGAGCCGTCCTGCGGCGCGACCGTCCTGGTCTCGAGCTACGGCCTCAACGACAAGTACGGCCCGGCGTACTCGAGCTCGAGCGTCTCGCTGCTGACCGCGCCCGCGGGCTACGCGAGGTTCCGCATGTCGACCTCGTTCGTGCGCTGGTACAACCTCCAGAAGTCCTTCACGCAGTTCATCGCGAACCAGACGACGTTCCTCAGCGGCACGGCCTTCGTGACGCCGTGCGCCTCCTGCGCGCCGTGGCTGGCGCTCTGGATCTCCTCCGCGAGCGCCTTCGAGCTCGTCGGCGGCGTCACGCGCTACTACGTCGCCAACCTTTCCCTGGAAACCATCTCCACGCAGTACGAGGTCAACTTCACCGTCCCGAACAACCCCAACTTCCTCACGCTAGGCTTCGACGTCGGCGGCGCGGCGCCCGGCGTCATCGTCTCCCTGAGCGACGTCGTGGAGACGAACAACCAGAGCATCGCGGCGTGCATGGCCGAGTCCTACAACGTCACGTGGTTCGAGCCGCAGTCCTCCATCGACTCGGGCGCGCCGCACAACCCCTGCATCTACAACGCCCAGGACCAGGCGACGTACAACGCGCCCGCCATCGGGCAGTGCTTCTGCGCCAAGCCCTACTACGGCCCGGCCTGCGACTACCTCGCCCTGGAGCTGGTGTACGCCCCGGGGAGGACGCTCCTGACCTACACCTGCGGCGGCTTCGGGACGGGCGGCGTGGCGCTGGACTTCGCGGGGGGCTTCACGCCCGTCGTCTCGGGCGGCGCGTACCGGGACGGGAACCGCTTCGAGTGCAAGTGCGAGGACATCGGGCAGATCATCCGCTCGACCTTCCAGCAGGAGTCGCCGTTCAAGAACCTGTACATCGACGTCTACGACTCGGCGTACGGCGTGGCCGAGTTCAACGACTACACGACGGACGTCCTGTCCTCGCAGGCGGAGGACTTCTGCGGGACGTACTCGTCGATCCTGCCCTCCTGGCAGATCCCCGAGGACGTCCAGAACTTCTTGGACACCTGGTCGCAGGCCAGCCCCGTCGTCGTCGGGCTCAACTACTCGGCGGGCGTCTTCTACTGGGCGCAGGCCGACGCGATCATCTACAACGCGGGCCCGCTCGCGCCGTACAACCCGTGCCCCGCGGTCGACCCCGCGGGCTGCTACGCGGTGAACTTCGACAACCTCGCCTTCCGCGAGAACGGCTGCTTCACCGACGGCGTCCTGACGGTCAACTGCGCCTTCGGCGCGACGGTCACCGTCCCCGTGAACCAGGCCACGGGCACGGCCTGGGAGATTGTCGTCTGGCCCGCGGGCGAGGGCTGGAGCTTCGCCGGCGCGACCTGCGCCCTGACCGCGATCGACGGCTGGTCCGCCACGTACTCGTGCACCAACAACGTCACCTCGTTTGTTCTCAACGTCGGCGGCAACGCGGAGCTCTACGAGGTGCAGGTGTACCAGCTAGTGTAGCTCTTCTTCACCCCGCCGCCCTCCCCGACGCATGAATCAAATCCCGCTCCGTCTCCTCGCTCTCGTCCTCAATCGTCCGCAGCATCAGCTCGACCGCCGCCATCGTCTCCTTCTGCTCAACATCCTTGTAAAGGCCCAGGAACGGGAAGAGCGCGCCGGCGGTCCTGTCTTCCAGCGGGAGCAGCAGCGACTGGAAGACCCACTCGAGCAGCCAGGCGTCGGAGGCCTCCTGGATCACGAGCTCCTTGTCGTCCGCCAGGTTCGAGTAGAGCCTGGCCCGGTAAATCCACTCGACGACGCTCGTGAGGTGGACACCGGCCTCCGAGCCGTCCATGGGCGCGGCGAACCAGTTGCGCTTCGCGGAGCTGTACGGCGCGCCCCGGCCGGCGATGATTACGTCCGAGGGCGCCTCGCAGTGGCCGAGATCCAGCGTGAAGATTGTCAGCGGGTCGACGAATTCGTCCTTGACGACGAGGAGCTTGAGCTTGCCCGCGAGCACTTGGCGCTGCGCCGGGGTGCATACCAAGGAAACCCCGAGTTGCCAGGTGCTTCTGGCCGCGACGACGTACCGCTTGACGAGCACCAGGGAATCGACCGGCGGCCGTTGCGCGTCGCCCACCAGGCCGGGGGCTTGGTATTCTTTGTCGTCCAAGCGAAGGCGCCGGATGAACGACTCGGAGGACACGACCATCGTGCACCATTCGTCCATCTGGTCGAGCAGCAGCGCGGTAGCAACCGCGGCATCGCCGAGCCCCGCAAGGTCTTCGAGGCCCGCGGGGCCGCTGATTGGCGAGTTGGGCGTAACGAGCATCGTCACGACCGCCCACACCCCTAAGAAGCCTTTGATGGACGCAACATATGGCGCGGCCGGCGTCAGCGAGAGGGCCGCGGTTAATACTGTCGTCGCCGCGCCTGACGTCATCAGGCCCACCGCGACGTTGTCCAGCGTCCACGGCGCGTTGGTGATGGCGCCGCGGACGTCGCTGAATGTTGTCTTTCTGAAAAACCAGCTGCGCAAGCGGTCGGTGCTCTCGATGGCGACCTGGGCGTTCTTGACCGAGGCCGCGTAGGCTACGATGTGGCCGCCGGCGAGGATGCCGACGACGCTGACGACGTTCCGGATGCCTTGGCGTATGCCGCCCGTGCGGCGTTCGGCCAAGGCCGCGAAAAACAGCATGAGCACGAGGCGGCTGTCCCTCGTCGCGAGGGTGGCGTACACGCCCTCGACCGTCGCGCGGGCGGTATACGAGCGCGAGTCGTTCGAGGCCATCATGAGCCCCAAATACGCAGGACCTGCCTCCACGCCGAGTATCGGGGCGCCCTTGTAATCGAGCCTGCCCCAATAATCGGAGGGCATACTTAGCTCGCGTGCGGTCCGAACAATCGCTGGTGCCAACGACGTCAGCTGGGCGGGCAGGCTGGGATTGGGTGCGTTTAGGCGCTCCAGCATGTCGATTCGGTAGGTATTGTTCTTGGCTGGGTCTAGGATCGCGTCGCTCAGACCGACGGGGACCCCGGAGATTGCTGAATTCACGGTGTAATACAGCCGCTGAGCGAAATCGGGGTCCGTGGCGTTAAGTTGGTCGATGCTGCGCAGCATGAGCGAGAGGAGCGTGAGCGGCAGCTGGTCGATGTAGACCGTGCCATCGACGACGCGCGGCGTCACGTCTGCCGTCAAGAGGAACAGACGCATCATGTGCGCGACCAATGGCTCCGTGAGCGGCTGAACCAGGTCATCGCGCCGGCCGGGCAACTTCGATGAGCTCTCCGCGATGAATGCGGCTTCTTGGCTCGCGGCGTACCACGACCGCGGGTCCACCGTCATGACGCTGTAGACTTTTCGCCTCTCGGCGTCCGCCTTCTTCGTCTTCAGCTCCTGGATGGCCGCCCTTTCTTGACTCGTGTTCATCTCCAGGATGTCTTTGATTTCTTGCCTCGCGGCGTCCCGCTTCTTCTGGTACTCCTCGATCAGGCGCGCGTAGCGCTCCTGCGCGTTCTTGTCCGCCTCCTGCGCGTTCTCGTCCGCCTTCTGGAACATCCAGACGATCCCGGCCAGGACGAATTCAAAGCTCGTGCTGATTCCCTGCAGCGCGACCAGCTCGGAATTGAGTTCGCGAGTCTCCTTGGCGTTGTGGAAGAGGGATTCGCGGACGAGGTCGTTGAGCTGCCTGAGCAGCTCGGCGCGTTTCGGGCCTTTCACGGCGTTCATGAGTCTGACGATGTCCTGGGCCTTTGCCGGGCCGAGAGCGGTGTCTCTCTGCAGGACGGCTGCGTCTGGAGGGAGTGCTGCCCTCACGGCAGCGGCAAAATCCGTCCATCCGACGCCGAGCAGGTCCTTTTCGGTGATCTTGTCCAGATCCTGCAGCAGGGGGCGCTTCATCGCGGCGGCCACCGTCTGCTGGTTTCCGTTGATCTTGCTGGTGAATATGTACCACATGAACGCCCTCGCGGCGGCGTTCGAACCCGCGCCGATTATCTGGACGCTCGGGGCGCCCCCGAGATACGCCACCAGGCCATGCACCCAGATATCCGACCCTTCCGGGAGGTAGCCGGCAACGCCGTACACGTCGTACAGGGTTCGCGTCAAGGGTCCCGGCGGGGCCCGCAAGTCGATGACCAGGTCCAACATCGGGAGCCCGATCGACGCGAGCAGCTGCACATGGTTCCAGTCGAGGTAGTTGACGACTGCAAAGTGGCGGTCAAAGTCCGCGAGGACCTGCTTGATGAGCGTTTTGCGCTCATCGGTGAGCCTGCGGCTCTCGTCGTCGAGGCCAGGCGCGTAAAGGTCGCCGTCCCAGCCTTGCGGAAACATGGAATCCATGCCAAACTCCGCGTCGATCACCAACGCGATCGCTGGGTCGACGACGTACCATCTGCGCGAGTTGGCGATGTCGCGCCTGATCGTGATCACGGGCCCGGCGTGCGAGCGGTAGGTGACTTCGTAGTACCACCATTTGGACTCGACTACGTAGACAAACTTCAGGACGGTCACGCGCCGCTGAGCGGCCTTCAATTCCCTGAACGGCTCGACGACGACCCCGGGAGCCCTGACAACGAAGCTGAACTTCTTGGAGTTTCCGATCATGACCGCCGTTGATGGGTACGGCGGGAGCCCGGGCGCGTCGATCACAAACCTGCCCTGGTTCGCGCCCTCCGCCCACGTGGCCGAGAAGAGCGACATGTTTACACCCCGCGCGCGCGGCGTTACCTACCCGTGCTTCAGCGCCGGCACGTACCGCCGGTTCGCCTCCACGCCCGCCCGCTCCTTGAGGACGTCCAGGAGGTGCCTCTTGTGCCAGATCTGGCGCGCGTCCACCAGCTCGGCGTGCTTGGCGCAGAGGTGCTCCACTCTGACGCCCGTCAGGCCGCCGTTCTCGAAAACCCGGACGTCCGGCATGTCCCTCTTGGAGACGGGGCAGACCATGCACCTCGTCGGCTCCGGCTCGGCGCACAGCCCGCACTCAAACGCGTTCTTGATCTCGGAGCGCATGCACAGCAGGCCGCAGCGCCAGCACTGCAGGAACAGCACGCCCTGGATCTCCAGCGCGTGCCCCGCGACGCGGACGCTCTTGAGCGTCCCGGGGCAGAGCTTGGAGACGCCGTTGCGGCCCGAGGTCTTCTTGCGGAAGCACTTGAGCGTCTCGCCGTCCATCTCGAAGCTGACGTTCCGCTGCCCGAAGAGGTCGAACCCGCTCGACGCGGTCTTCAGCTTCTTGGCCTTGGCGCGGCGCGAGGCCTTGTTCACGAAGCCCTTGAACTCGCCGCACGTGTCGCAGATCAGCTGGTCCGTCTGGTCCCCGCGCGCGGGCGGGATCCAGTGCAGCGGCACCGGGAACGTCCTCAGCGCGCGGGGGGCGCCCGCCGGCTTGAGGACGTCCAGGAAGCGGCGGCGGTGGCCGCCGAACTCGACAAACTCCGGGTCGAGCCCCAGGAAGCGCACGCGCCGCGCCTGCGAGCACGTCTCGGCGACAAACTCGTTCCACCTCGGGTGCAGCTCCAGGAGGTGCCGCTCGAAGACGGGGTTGCTCTCGGCGATCCAGATGACGTGCTCGCGGACCGCCAGCGCGGCCGTCTTCTGGTTCAGCGGGGTCTCCGCGAAGCTCTTGTCGAAGAGCAGGTTGATCCAGCTCGACGCCAGGTCGAGCTCCGGCGCCTTGACGAACAGCGCGCGGTACATGCTGCCCGCGATGCCCCGCAGAGCGGAGGGCGAGGCCGCCGCGAGCACCCCGGCCCGCATGAACTCGGCGAACGCGTCCGGGAAGCCGTTGTCGAGCCAGACGCACCCCGGCGGCCGCGGCTCGTGCCGCAGCGACGGCACGAGCACAAAGTCGACGTTCTTCTGCTTCAGCCGGGTCCCCTCCCAGATCAGCCGCAGCGGGCAGAAGCGGACGATGGGGTCGGTGATGCCGTCGTAGCCGCGCGTGCACGGCTGGATGCACGCCTCGGCCGAGTACTCGCCCTCGCCGATGATGTTGCGGAACTCCTGCGCGTGGACCTTCTCCTCCGCGACGAGGTTCGAGAGCCAGACGTCGAGCGCCTGCGCCCGGAGGCAGACGACGCACTGCGTAAAGTGCTTGAACCGCGGCGGGAGGTGCCCCCGGGGCAGCCGCAGCGCGGCGCAGCCCTCGCCGCGGATGCACCCCCGCTCGCCGGGCGCGGCCGCGCGCAGCGCCGCGGTCTCCTCCGCGCGGGAGACGAGGGGCAGCGCGCGGAGCATCCCTGTGTGGGCGTCGCGGCGAGGCGGAACAGACTCTCACAAACCACGCTCGAGCTCGTCGATCCGCCGACGCGCAGGGTTCTGCAGACGCTGCCCGCTCTGCCGACGCACCGCGTGCTGAGCTACTGCGCCGCCGATGTCGTCTATTCGACGACGATTCTTTCGCCCGAGCTGCAACGTCTGGCGTCGTCTTGGGGCTACCCAAAGGACCCCCTGTCAACGTAGTCCTCAAGCGGGGCTGCTGCTGGTCCTCTCGGCCATCATGCGCTGGACGAGCATCTTTGTGGCGAACGGCGGCCGCGTGGATAAGTGCGGCTTCCCGGACGGGACGTCGGACCCGCCCTTTATCCACGCGGCCGCCAATTATTTCCTAGCGAAGCGGTATCGCCACTTCGTCTCGACTGCATGGAATAACCAGCCCGTGCCTAGGCACGGGCGTGATCAGGGTGTGTCTGGGCATCGCAAAGGTGTTCTCCACGTCTTTGGAATACATCGTGCACGAGACTGCTCATCTGTCGACCGTCGAAATTGCCATCTACGGAGTGAAGCGCAGGTTTCCTCGCGTTCGCGTCCGGGACATGCGAACGCTGGCCGAGTATGTCCCGGACGCTAGGAACAGAATCCGATGGTCGGACGTGTTTGGTGCGCCTGTCGCGCGTCTCTCGCAGAGGTGGAACGCGTTGCTGGACGAAGTCCAGCCCTAGCGAAGGAGGAGCGGGTAGGGCGTCGAGGTGGGACAGACCGAGGAGCGGGGGCGCACGTCGAACCCGTGCTTACTGAACAAACTCCAGCCCGTCCTCGCCGTACCTGAGCGCCGAGAGCTTGAACGGCGGCAGGCCGTTGAAGAGCGTGTGCGGCCTGCCTCTAAAGTGGTTGCGGGACTGCGCGAGCATGAGGCAGAGGACGCACAGGTCGGCGAAGCGGCGGTTCTGCGGCGTGACAAAGACGGGCAGGAAGAACCCGTGCGTGTCCGGGCTGAGCAGCGTCGCGAGCGTCCTTCCCTGGCACAGCTCGCCCATGACGCACCGCTGCTGCCCCCCGCGCTGCTGCTTCAGGAAGCGTTCCAGGTAGGCCCGCGGGACGTCCTCGACCACTGAAGGCTGGAACGCGGGGAAGCAGACCAGTAACGGGTTCCAGACGTCCGTGTTCGGCGCCTCGCCCCAGGCCGCGGCGCGCTTAAAGTCGCCCGAGACGGACGACTGCACGAGCTTCAGGATCATCGCCTTGTCGGGCTGCGGGATCGCGGCCGGCTCCTCCTCGTACGGCTCCAGCAGCGGCGACTCGACGAGCGGCAGGAACCGCACGCGCTTCATCTCTTCGAGTGTGCGCGGCCTCCGCCAGGGCGGCGATAGCTTCGCACTGCCTGAAACGCGGGGCCTACGAGGTGTTCCGCGCGGAGTGCGAGGCGGCGATAGCTTCGCACTGCCTGAAACTCGGGGCCTACGAGGTGTTCCGCGCGGAGTGCGAGGCGGCGTGCTTCCTGGGCGAAGCGCAGACTCTCTCGACCCCGGCGTCCTTCCGGCGGGTGCGCGCGCGGGCTGCGCCGACGAGCCTACTCGTACTCGGGCGGCAGCGTCGCCGTGGTGGTGCAGCCCTCGCGCCGCACCCACTCGCACCACAGCGGGCACTGGCGGCGCAGGCGAAAGCTGCGGCACGGGTGGCCCACCTCCACGCACCTGCCCTCCCGCCAGACCCACTGCACGTGCGCCTCGCAGGCCGCGCGCGAGTGCGCCCGCGCCGCCGGCGAGGCCCGCGAGGCCTGCGCCGCCGCGAGGACCAGCAGCAGCCACACGCAAAACATGATGTGGCTGCCGAAGTGTTCCGCGCCCCCCGCGTGGAACAGACTGCGCGCACAGATGGACCTCGCGAGCTTCGTCGCGCTCATGGTCGAGCTCAAGGACGACGTCGCCGCGAAGCGCGCCGAGCGCGGCTTCGCCTTCCAGCTCGTCCGCGCGCTCTACCCCATGCACCGCCAGAGCCCCGCCGCGACGCTCAACGCCGCCAAGCTGGTCGTGCTCTGCCGCCCGCGCACCATGAACTTCCCCGTGACTGGGCGGAGCTGCGTCACCTTTCAGCGGTGCGGGTCGTGCTGCCGCGAGAACGCCATGCTGGGCTGCGACGGCTGCCGCGTGCAGACGTACTGCGGGGCCGAGTGCGCCCGGAAGCACGCCGCGGAGCACGCCAGGACGTGCACCCGCGAGTACCCGGAGACCTTCCGAGGGTACGTCCGCTCGCACCTGGCGCGGCTCTCGCCGAAGAGCCCGACGTACGTCGCGCTGCGGACGTTCGAGGCCATTGCGCGCATCGAGGACGCGCGGCTGCTGAACGCCGCGGACCTGGACAGGGTCAGGGCCGAGGAGGTCGAGCTCGTCACCATGGTCGGCGCGCACGCCGAGTTGAAGGGCAGGCAGTTTGAGGCGCTGACGCAGATTGTCGCCGGCATGAGGGGCGAGCGGGCGTGACGGCGGAACAGACGCGCGTCCTGAACCGACACACACTTCGTTGCGCTCTCTCATGCTCGCCGCCCATGGAGCACCTCGACACCCCCAGGTTCGAGGAGGAGCTGGGTCTTCCTGCGCGACAACATCTACGCCTTGACGCGGACGGCGATTTGGGTCGCGAATGTCGCCTCGGTGACGCCGGAATGGAGTGTCTGGTTCCAGGTCCCGGCGCACCGCCAGGGCATGCGCGTGACCTGGTTCGTAGGCTCGCAGCAGCGGCCGTACTCTTTTTACCGGCTCTACGCAAGCACGACGCGCCTGTTCGCGCAGGTCAGATGGTCGCCGGGTGCGGGGATGCCCACGGTAGCCGGGTACACCGATCTCTGCATGGTCGACGAGGCCGGCCCGCACCCTGGCATCATCCCAGCAGTTGACTTGTCGGAGCTCCGAATCGAGGGCGAGGATTTCTACGCGAGAGCTGGACCGGTCATCTACGACTGCGATCCCGACGGCGTCATCAGGGCATCGCATACGTTGGGCGGGTCCTCCATCCCGTCCAAGACTGCACGCGCCGCACGCCGCTCCCCGGTTTCGCGGATCCCCCCGGCACGCGTTATCAACGATTCAGGGAGGGGTGTATTCCACAGGACCCCGATTCGCCGCGTATTATTTTGCGACGCGCGAGGTCGTCAGTCTGAATGAATGGGAGTTCCTTGGCGGCAATTTCTTGCCGCGTGGAGACGCATGCCGGCCGCCTGCTTGTGACGCAAGGGCCATACCCCTCGGGGCCGAGCACCACCACGGATACGTACGACCGCGCGCAGCACACGAACGCCTTCGACGTCGCGGCGCGCGGCGAATTCGTCTGCATCGAGGCCGGCCGCGCGCCGCCTCGCGTTCTCGTGGGAGCCCATTCGGCGGTGCTGTTCGCGACTAGCGTGGCCGCCCGCGGCCGGTTCTTTGCATGCCGCGTCGAGGACGACTGGAGTCGATTCAGGATCTACCGGTTCGTGTCCGCAGAAGACTACTTCGAGTTGAAGGTCTTCCGACGGACGAAGAAGCGGGCGATCGCCGCGCCGGCGGCCTTGCAGCTGCCGGAGATCCAGCGGGCGGTGTGGAAGCTGCTGTTCCGCGCGTTCTAGCCCCGCAGACTAGTTTTTGATTACAGACTGCTCGCAGTACGAGATGCCGACGGCCCGCAGCTCGTCCAGGAGGCACATCGCCGCCACCGCCAGGAGCTTGACGTCAAAGTCGAAGCTCATGCACGAGAGCGTCGAGCAGCGGTACTCCTGCGCCGCCAGCCCGGCGGTGCGCTTCGCGCGCGCGCCGCACTGCCTGCAGAACGCCACGGGCGCGCCGTCGCTCGACACCAAGAGCCGCTCGAAGAGCGCCGCGGCCGCGCCGTGCGCGTTGAAGACGTCAAACTCCATGCCGCCCAGCCGCAGCCCGCCGTTGTCCGCGCGGCCGCCGACGGGCTGCCGGGTCTTGGCGTCCATCGGGCCGTAGGCCCTCGCCTGGATCTTGTCGCGGACCATGTGCTTCATGCCCTGCTCGGCGCAGATGCCCACGAAGACCAGGACCTTGAACTGCCTGCCCGTGCGGCCGCAGTACATGGTCTCCGCGCCCTTGCCGTGGTAGCCGCACGCCCGGAGGATCTTGCCGAGCAGCGCGTAGTCGCGCTCCAGGAACGCCGTCGCGTCGCACAGCGCCCGGACGTCCACGCCGTGCTGCTTCAGCGTCTCCTGCGAGGCGGCGACGCCGGCCTTGCCGACGAGCATCTCCAGGAGGTGCCCGATGGTCATGCGCGAGGGCAGGGCGTGCGGGTTCAGGATGACGTCGGGGACGATGCCCTGCGAGGTGAACGGCAGGTCCTCCTGGTGGCGCAGGTTCCCGACGGTCCCCTTCTGGCCGTGCCGCGAGGCGAACTTGTCCCCCTGGACCGCGCAGCGGTAGGCCCGGACGCGCACGCGGCAGATCACGCCGCCCTCGCCGTTGGCCGCGCGCATCACCTTGTCCACGACCCCGGGCGCCTTCTCCCGGTAGACGACGGGCGCGCAGAACCCGCCGGGGCCCCGCTTGCAGAACAGGACGTCGCCCTCGCTGATCCGCTCGCCGGGGACGGGGCAGCCGTCGAGGTCGATCTTGGGGTGCTTCGGGTCGCCGGCGAAAAAGTACGGCGGCGAGGCCGTGTCCGAGTAGGTGCGGTAGGTGTACCGCGTGAACAGGCCGCGGTCGACGGCGTACTGCGAGAAGACGTGCGAGTCCTCCTGGTTCTCCTCCAGCGCCATGACGGCCATGACGGTGTTCAGCAGCCCGACCCCGCGCTCCAGGCGGTCGGGCCGCGTCGGGGCCGAGGTGTTCGCCAGGGTGTCGCACAGGGGGTACTGCGCGTAGCACGGCTCGTGGAAGGTCGTCTCCCAGAGCTCGGCGAGCCGCTTGTGCGCCACGACCTGGCGGGCCATCTCCGCCTGGAAGGCGATGCGCGGGGACATGTCGTGCCCCGCGAACGGCACCCTCGCGCCCTCCGGCCCGAAGATGAACGTCGGGTGCAGCTCCACGTGCGTGTGCTCCGCCTCGAGCTCGGCGAGCGAGAGCGCGATGTACACTTCCACGCCAGGGGAAATGTACTC
>Ga0302319_10007199_pt1 | contig 21906 bp, 16 predicted proteins | sample Bog_T0_2_FD_203319 | JGI IMG/M metagenome (GOLD analysis project Ga0302319, IMG submission 203319) | Peat permafrost microbial communities from Stordalen Mire near Abisko, Sweden - Bog_T0_2 | ecosystem: Environmental > Terrestrial > Soil > Wetlands > Peat | place: Sweden: Abisko, Stordalen Mire... | reverse complement strand
GGGGCGCGTTTCTTGAGGGCAGGCGTCGGATTCGAAGTCATGGACACCGGCGCCGCCTGTAGAACGTTCAACGTCTTGGTCGCGGAGCGGCGGCGCGCATTGGCGGTGCTCATGCCGTGAGACGGGTGCGTCGATCCGCCGCACAATCGACCCGCCGACAAAATGGCGGGGCGCTTGATAAAAACACAGAAATCGAAGATCGGATCCCTACCGCCCCACGACGAATACAATGACAGGCGGTCTTGAGAATTATTGTTGTTCTTATTGATCTTGTTAGATTTTTTAATCCCCCGTCAGTCTCTGTGCGATTCTCCCGCGCCCCGCAAATGACCTCTGTGCGGTTGACGCGGAGTAAAACATACTGCGCGGCGGCAAGCAAGTTGGATTTGAATCTAACATAAGGACTGTTTGATTATATTTATCAACATCTTGTATACGATACTTTGAGTCATTTTCCACTCCGGGACGTGGGCGCGACCGCGAGCGATTTCGGCAGCAGCGGCAGCGGGTCTATGGGTTTGCCGTTCAACCGAATTTCAAAATACAGCACCGGGGTGTGGCGCGGGCCCTGGCCCATATGGGCGACCGTCTGACCGGCTGTGACTTCCTGCCCTTCGCTGACGAGCACGTCCTGGTTGTACGCGTAGGCGGAGAGCAGGAGGTCCGAGTGCTTGATGATGACCAGTTGGCCATAACCGCGTATGCCGCTCCCTGTGTAGACGACGCGACCGGCGGCAGCGGCGCGAATGTTTTGACCTGCGGACCCCGGGAGCAGGATCCCACCGCTTTGCACCGGTCGGGGCGTCCCGTGATCCGTGGGCCATACCCAGACGAGGTGCGCCGACAAGGCGAGCGCCTGCGCCTTCGTCGTGTCGGGGACCGCCGGTCGGCCCGTGCCCGGCAACTGCCTCAAACCCTCCTTCGGATGCGGTAGGGGGGTCTGCGAGCGCGACGTCGTCGCGGACCCGGCGCCCGCGACCGCACCTGCGGCGGGCGACACCGCCTCGGAATGGCCTGCCCCCACGCCGAGGCGCAGGTGCTGACCCACGGTGATCCGATAGTCGGCGCCGAGCTGGTTCCAGCGCGCGAGGTCGCGGTAATCCAGATTGTGACGCCAGGCGATTCCGTAGAGTGTGTCACCGGGCCGGACGACGTAGTCGTCGGGGGCGACGGGCCTGCTTGCACAGCCGCCGAGCAGCATGGCTGCGAGCGCGGCCATCGCAACCCACGAGGACGTGCACACCCTAGCGCGCTCGCGGCCACGAAACTTACTCAGACAGGCTCCTAGCGCTGCAGTCCCGAGAGCAATGGCACGAAACTCACCGCGCCCAAGGACTCTCGCTCGATGCGCCCTGCGGTGCGCGTGAAACGCACGAGCTCCTGCCGGCCGTCGGGCCCGACGGGCGCGATCAAGCGCCCCCCTTCGCCCAATTGATCGAACAGCCCTGCCGGCACGGCGTGCGGCGCGGCGGTCAGCAGGATGCCGTCGAAGGGCGCACGAGCGGGCCAGCCGACGATTCCGTCCGCGTGCCGAAAGTGCGCGTTGCGGATCCGCAGCTCACGCAGGGTGCGGCGGGCGCGGCCGAGGATCGCGGCGATCCGCTCGAGGCTGTAGATCTCCTCCACGAGCGGCGCCAGAACCGCCGTCTGATAGCCGCAACCGGTTCCGATTTCGAGCGCTCGGTGCAGGGGCCCTGCGGCGAGCAAGGCTTCGGTCATGCGGGCAACGATGAATGGCTGGGAAATCGTCTGGCCGAAGCCGATCGGCAGAGCCGTATCCTCGTACGCACGGCTCGCGAGCGCTTCATCGACGAACAGATGCCGGGGTACGTTGCGGATGCGATCGAGCACCCGATCGTCCTCGATACCCTGCTCCTGGAGACGCTGCACGAGGCGCTCGCGCGTCCGCGCCGATGTCATCCCGATCCCGGCGATGCGCGAGCTCTCCATGCCCTCAATCGAGCTTGAGCCAGCGCTCGATCTCACCGAGCGCCGCATGCCGCGTCAAGTCGATCTGCAGCGGCGTGATCGACGCGTACCCTTCGGCGACCGCATGGAAATCCGTTCCGGGTCCGGCGTCCTGACCGGGGCCCGCGGAGCCCACCCAATACACGTTGCGCCCGCGCGGATCGAGAGCGCGCACGATCGGCTTGCTCCGGTGGCGGTTGCCGAGCCGGGTGACCCGGATGCCGCGCAGCCGATCGTCCGGCAGATCCGGCACGTTGACGTTGAGGATCGTCGAACCCTGCAGCGGCGCGCGCACGAGCCGCTCCACCAACCGTGCAGCAATCCGCGCCGCTCCGGCGAAGTTGCGCGGACTGCCCTCCTCCACACAGAGCGAAACTGCAATCGCCGGGAGGCCGAGAAAGCGGCCCTCGATGGCTGCCGCGACGGTCCCTGAGTACAGCACGTCGTCGCCGAGATTCGCGGTGTCGTTGACTCCGGAAACCACGAGGTCGTGCTCGAAATCGAACAGCCCGGACACGGCCATGTGGACACAATCGGTCGGCGTTCCGTTCACGTAGTAGGCGTCCGTGTCGTAGCGCGACGCGCGCAGCGGGACGTCCAAGGTCAGAGAGTTGCTTGCACCGCTGCGATTGCGATCCGGCGCGACGACGGTCACGGAGCCGAGGGGCAGCATCGCCGCGCGCAAGCTCGTGAGACCTTCGGCGCGATATCCGTCGTCGTTGGAAAGTAGTATTTTCACGGCCGGACTATACTGGAAGGCCGCCACCCCCGATAGGCGCAGCGAGTTTTCGAACGATGGTGAAACGATCCGACGCGGGCGGCGAGGCAATCGCAGACGCGAACGCCTTTCGCGCGGCGGTGCGCGACGTCAAGCCGCTGAAACGGGCGGCGCAGCCTGCGCCCGCGCCGCCGCCGAAACCGGCCAAGCGCCTGCGACGCGCGGCGACGCCCGCCGAGCCCCAAGACCCCTTGCCGCCGATCGACGCCAGCGTGACCGCCGAGGAGCGTCTCGCCTATCGGCGCGCGGGCGTGCGTGAGCAGGAGTTGCGCCGCCTGCGTCGCGGACTCATTCCGGTCGAAGCGGAACTGGACCTGCACGGACTCGACCAGGCGGCCGCGCGCCATTGGGTAACGGATTTCATCGAGGCGAGTCGCGCCGACCGGCGCCGCTGCGTGCGCATCATTCACGGCAAGGGGTTGCGCTCAGGCGGCCGGGGGGCGGTCCTGAAGTCCGCGCTCAACGACTGGCTCAAACGCCATCACGATGTCATGGCGTTCGCATCCGCGAAAGGGATCGACGGCGGTACGGGCGCCCTTTACGTGCTGCTGCGCGCCTGACGCGACTCGAGCAGCACGCTGGCGAGCGCCGCGAGACCCTCGCCGCGGCCGATGCTGCCGAGATGCTCGGTGGTGGTCGCCTTGACGTTGATCCGGTCGGCTGCCACCTCCAGATCCGCGGCGAGGTTCGCCGCCATCTCGAGCCGGTGCTTCGCGATGCGCGGCGCTTCGGCGAGCACCGTGACGTCCGCGTTCACGAGGGCGAATCCGCCCGCACGCATGCGCGCAGCCACCTCGCGCAGAAACACTCGGCTGTCCGCGCCGCGGTAGCGCGGATCGCTGTCCGGAAAATGCTGACCGATGTCGCCCGCGCCGAGAGCGCCCAAGACCGCGTCGCACAGCGCATGAATGATGACGTCGCCGTCGGAATGCGCCACGACGCCTCGGCAATGGGCGATCCGCACGCCCCCGAGTACCACCGAGTCCCCGGCGCCAAACGCATGAACGTCGAATCCCTGGCCGATGCGCATCGTCGTTGCTCCCGCGGATTGCAAAATTCTGGCGGCCGCTTCGAGGTCCTCCGGCAGCGTCACCTTGATGTTGAAGGGCGAGCCGCGCACCAGCGCGGGCGCGTGGCCGCGTCGCTCCATGGCCTGAGCCTCGTCGGTCACCGCAGCGCTGCAAATGCAAACACCTGCGGCGTGAGTGCGCGCCAGAGACCCGACCGGTCGACCGTCGCGGCAATCGCGCCCACCCGTTCGCGCTTGATCGTATCGACGAGCGGCGCGGCCAGCACGGCGCCGTCGGCACCGGCATCGAGCGCAGCGTACAGCGCGTCGAGTTCGCCCTGCGTGAGGCACGGGCGCGCAGCGTCGTGCACGAAGACCCAGTCGTCGTCCGCGGCCACGCTCTCCAAAGCCGCGAGACCGGCGCGTACCGAGTCCTGCCGGCTGGCGCCGCCCCAGGTGCTGCGCAATCGGGCGCCGTCCAAACGCGCGGCGAGGGGCGCCCACGCGGTGTCGTCGCGCGCAACGACCGCGACGACTGCTGACACGCGCCGATCGTCGAGCAGGCGCCGCAGCGTCCACTCGATCACGGGCCGTCCGAGCAGCATCGCGTATTGTTTGGGTTTCCCCGTCGCAGCGAATCGCTCGCCCCGACCGGCTGCGGGCACCACCGCCCAACACCGGCGACCGTCCGGCTTGCGAGTCATTCCGCGCGGGCGGTAACGGTCATCGGCGGGGAGTCGGCGGCCGGCGTCGCCGGAGAAACGATTTGATAGAACGTCTCGTTGTTGCCGACCATGCCGAGTTCGCTGCGCGCCCGCTCTTCGAGCGCCGTGAGTCCGACCTTGAGATTGTCGACCTCGGCGCGCAACTGCCGATTGCGCTCAGCCTGTTCGCGATTTGCCGCGCCTTGGGCTTCGATGGCCGCATGCAGCCGGGCGACCTCGCGCGACCCCTGCTCCGAGACCCACAAGCGGTACTGCAGAAAGGTGATGCCGATCGCGAGAATTATGGCGAAAACTCTCATCAGGACATGAGCTTAGCATGGAAACTTAAGAAACTGCTACCGATAGCGCGGCGGCGCCGGCGTAATGCGCCCCGGAACCCAACTCCGCTTCGATGCGCAGCAGTTGGTTGTACTTGGCGACGCGGTCGGACCGCGACAAGGAGCCGGTCTTGATCTGCGTCGCCGTCGTCCCCACCGCGAGATCGGCGATCGTCGCGTCCTCGGTTTCCCCGGACCGGTGCGAGACGACCGCGGCATAGCGCGCGTCCTTTGCCATGCGGATCGCCGCCAGCGTTTCGGTCAGGGTGCCGATCTGGTTCGGCTTGATCAGAATGGCGTTCGCGATTTTGCGGTCGATGCCTTCCGCGAAGATCTTGGTGTTGGTCACGAACAAATCGTCGCCGACGAGCTGCACGGTTTTCCCGAGTTTGGCGGTCAAGATCTCCCAGCCGCTCCAATCGCCCTCACTCATGCCGTCCTCGATCGTGACGATCGGATATTTCTTCACGAGGCCCGCGAGATAGTCGGCAAATCCATCCGCATCGAATTTTCGGCCCTCCGAGGCGAGATCGTAAACTCCATCGTGGTAGAACTCGGTGCTCGCGACGTCGAGGCCCAGATAAATGTCCTTGCCTGCCCGGTAGCCGGCCTTGTCGATGGCCTCCAAAATCGTCGTGAGGGCGGCTTCGTTGGAGGGTAGGTCCGGCGCAAAACCGCCTTCGTCCCCCACGGCCGTGTTCAGCCCCTTGGCGTGCAGGACTTTCTTCAGCATGTGGAATACTTCGGCGCCGTACCGCAGCGCCTCGCTGAACGACGGCGCCCCGATCGGCAGGATCATGAACTCCTGGATGTCGACGCTGTTGTCCGCATGCGCGCCACCATTGATGATGTTCATCATCGGCACCGGCAGCGTCAGATCCCCGGGGCCGCCCAAGTGCCGGTACAGCGGCAGGCGCCGGTCGCGCGCGGCCGCGTGAGCGACGGCGAGCGATGCCGCGAGCAGCGCATTCGCGCCGAGATGGGATTTGTTCTCCGTGCCGTCGGCCGCGATCAGTTTCGCGTCGATGCCGGCCTGATCCCCTACGTCGGCGCCGGTGAGCAATTGCCGGATCGGCCCGTTCACGTGGGCGACCGCGTTGCGCACGCCCTTGCCGCCGTAGCGCTTCGGATCGCCGTCGCGCAGTTCGACGGCCTCGCGGGAGCCCGTCGACGCGCCAGAGGGCACGGCGGCCCGGCCGAGGACGCCGGAATCGAGCAGTACATCGGCCTCGACCGTGGGATTGCCGCGCGAGTCGATGATCTCGCGGCCGCGTATGTCAACGATGCGACTCATAACAGTGATTCCTCGAATGGTTGTTTCTTGACGGTTCGATCGAGCTCGACCAAGGTCTCGAGCAGCGCCGCCATGCGCGCGAGCGGCCACGCATTCGGTCCGTCGGACAGCGCCTGCGCCGGGTCGGGGTGGGTTTCCATGAACAGACCCGAGATTCCCGCGGCGACGGCCGCGCGCGCCAGCACCGGCACGAATTCGCGCTGGCCGCCCGATGAGTCGCCCTTGCCGCCCGGCAGCTGGACGGAATGCGTGGCGTCGAATACGACGGGACAGTCCGTTTGGCGCATGATCGCGAGCGCACGCATGTCCGACACGAGATTGTTGTAGCCGAACGAGTAGCCACGCTCGCAAACCATGATGCCGGCATTGCCCGTGGAACGCGCTTTGTCGACGACGTTGCTCATTTCCCAAGGCGACAGGAACTGGCCCTTCTTGATGTTGACCGGTTTTCCCTGGGCCGCGACGCTCACGATGAAGTTCGTTTGCCGGCACAGAAACGCAGGCGTTTGCAGCACGTCGACGACGCTCGCGACCTCCGCGATCGGTGTGTCCTCATGCACGTCGGTGAGCACCGGTACGCCGATCTGCTCGCGCACCTGCGCGAGCGCCTTGAGGCCCGCCTCGATTCCCGGACCGCGGAAACTCGCTCTCGAGGACCGGTTCGCCTTGTCGAACGACGCCTTGAAAATGAACGGCACGCCGAGGGCCGCCGTGATTTCGCGCAGCCTACCGGCAACCTCGATGACCAAAGTCTCGCTTTCGATGACGCACGGCCCCGCGATCAGGAACAGCGGACGATCCAGGCCCACCTCGAAAGCCCCGAGACGCATGCAGCAGCGTCCTATCGGGACTTAGGCCGTCGCCCGGCCGGGCTGGAGCGAAGCGCGGTACTCGCGCGCCGCCCGGATGAAGCCCGTGAACAGCGGATGGCCGTCCCGCGGCGTCGACGTGAATTCCGGGTGAAATTGGCTCGCCACGAACCACGGGTGTGCCGGCAGCTCGATGAACTCGACGAGTCCGTCGGCCGAAAATCCCGAGAAGCGCAGGCCGGCCGCCGACAACTCGTCGAGGTAGTGGTTGTTGAACTCGTAGCGGTGGCGATGCCGCTCGAAGATCGACTCCTTGCCGTAGAGAGCGTGGGCGAGCGAGCCGGGCAAAAGCCTCGATTCCTGCGCGCCCAGGCGCATGCTGCCGCCCAGGTTGGATTTCTCGTCGCGAACCTGCTGTCCACGCGCCAGATCCTGCCATTCGGTGATCAGCGCGATCACCGGATGATGAGTCGCCCGATCGAACTCGGTGCTGTTCGCGCCCTGCAGGGCGAGCACGTTGCGCGCGTATTCGATGATCGCGAGTTGCATCCCGAGGCAAATGCCGAGATACGGAATGCGATTCTCGCGTGCATAGCGGATCGCCCGGATCTTGCCCTCGATGCCGCGATCGCCGAAGCCGCCGGGAACGAGAATTGCGTCCATGTTCTGCAGGGCCGCCGGCCCGTCGCGGTCGATGTCCTCCGACTCGAAATAGTGGATGTTCACGCGCGTTCGCGTCTTGATGCCGGCATGCATCAGCGATTCGTTGAGCGAAATGTAGGAGTCGCGAACCTGCACGTACTTTCCGACCATGCCGATGTCGACGACGGCCTCGGGATTCTGTTTTGCGGTGACGACCGCGCGCCAGTCCGACAAATCCGTCGGCGGCACGTCGAGACGCAGCTTGTCGACCACGATGTCATCGAGGGCCTGTTCGTGCAGCAGCAGCGGAATCTTGTAGATGTCGTCGGAATCGACGGCCGAAATCACCGCGCGTTCTTCGACGTTCGTGAAGAGCGCGATCTTGCGGCGCTGTTCGTCCGGGAGCGTGTGGACGGTTCGGCACAACAGGATATCCGGCTGAATCCCGATGCCGCGCAGTTCCTTGACCGAATGCTGCGTCGGTTTGGTCTTGATCTCCCCGGAACCGCCGACGATCGGCACGAGGGTCAGGTGCATGTAGAGCACGTGATTGCGCCCGAGTTCGACGCCCATTTGGCGGATTGCCTCGAGGAACGGCAGGGACTCGATGTCGCCGACCGTGCCGCCGATCTCGACCATGCAGACGTCGGCGTCGGCCGCCCCCAAACGAATGCGATATTTGATCTCGTCGGTGATGTGAGGGATCACCTGAACGGTGGCACCAAGGTAGTCGCCGCGCCGCTCCTTCGCGATGACCCGTTCGTAGATACGGCCAGTCGTGAAATTGCTGTTGCGGCCGGTGGTGGTCCGCATGAAGCGCTCGTAATGGCCGAGATCCAGATCGGTCTCCGTGCCGTCGGCCGTGACGAACACTTCGCCATGCTGAAACGGACTCATCGTGCCGGGATCGACATTGATGTAAGGATCGAGCTTGACCATGCTGACTTTGAGGCCGCGGGCCTCGAGGATCGCGCCCAAGGAAGCCGCGGCGATGCCCTTGCCGAGCGACGAGACGACGCCGCCGGTGACGAAAACGAATCGAGTCATGATGGCCACCGCCGATTGAGAGTGCGCGAGACAGATGGGAATTACGAGAATTCGACGGGAATTCAGACTAACAGATCGCGCGCCTTGCGACAATTGCTTGACACCGGGGTGAGCCCGACGCCGCGGGCTCACATGATGACGGGTCCGTCGCGCCACTCGAAGGCCACTCCGATCTCGGTAGCGGCGGTGCAGAAGCGCGCATCGAGCCAAAGATCCCCGACGGCGAACACATCCCGGCCGGATACGACGAACGGCAGGGCATCGCGCAGCCACGGCACGACGCCCCACGCCTGGCAGAGGTGCGCGACGGTCTGAGTTGCGGCGCGCGGCGCCGGCTTCAGCGTCTCGCCGCCGGTGCGCCGGACGACGTCGAAGGCCGGCGGCAGGCGCTCGCGCGCGAAGCCCCCGGCCCGTTCGACGCAGCGGATCCTGCCGAGTCCCGGCCCCAAATCGAGTTGCGGTCGCGAGCGCCAGTCCCAGCCACGGCAGGCGACGATCCGCGGAGGAACCGCCGGGGTGAGAAATAGCCGGTCGCGATAGCGCCGCAACGCATGCTCACCCCAGCGCATCGCCGGCATCCGGTCCGCTTCGGCCGAGAGCATCTGTCGCAAGGCTTCGCGCAAGCGTGCGGTCGACGGCGGTAGTACCGGGGCCGCAGCGAGCCAGCAGCGGACGGCATTGATTTGCCGCGCTCCGGAGAGCCGCCGCAGCCGCGGGAGCGACAGGGCGTCGCCATCGCGCAGATCGGTGAGGTCGAGCGCCGCCATGTCGTCCAGCAGTGCTTGAGCCTCGGCCGCGTGTGCGGCCGCGCGCGCAAGTCCGGTCGCCGCGGCGGGCCAGCGCGCTACGATCGCGGGCCAGACGCGGCTGCGCAGAAAGACGCGATCGTAGCGGGAATCCGCATTCATGGGGTCGACGGTCCCGGCGCATTCCGAATGCGCGCCGAACCGCAGCACGTCGGCGCGCGAGACGCCGAGCAGCGGCCGCAAGTGCCAGCCGGCGCCGAAACGGCGCCGCGCCGGCATGCTCGCGAGACCCTTGAGACCGGCGCCGCGCAAGCCCTGCAGCAGAAAGGTCTCGGCCTGGTCGTCGCCGTGGTGAGCGGTCAGCAGACACTCGCCCGCCGCAAGGTTCGCCGCGAGTCCGGCGTAGCGCGCGTCGCGCGCCGCCGCTTCGAGCGATGCGCTTGGCGCAATGCGGACCGGCGTCGCGATCGTCGTCAGCGGCACGCCGAGTTCGCGGCACAGCCGGATGCATTCGGTGACGAAATCTTGCGCTGCGGGCTGCAGTCCGTGGTCGGCGTGAATCGCCCGCAGCGGCAAGTCCCCGAGGCCTCCGCGCAATGCGCACAGCGCCCCGAGCAGCGCCGATGAATCGGGGCCGCCGGAGAGCGCGACGGCGAGGCCGGTCGCCGCCTCGGGGAGTTGCGCGCGGAGCACCGTGAGGAGATCGACCGCCCTGAAGCTCATGGCGCCGGATGGTAGCCCATCCGGCGGCTTCACATCTCGAGGAACAACCGATGCAGGCGTGCCGATTCGTCGCGTCCCAGCTCCTCCAGCAGGCGATCGAGCGGCTGCGGGCGGCCGAAGGCATATCCTTGCGCGTAGTCGACGCCCAGGCGGCGGACCTCCGCGGCGATCGCGTCGGACTCGACGTATTCAGCGACGGTGTCGAGCGACAGACTCTTCGCGAGTTCGACGACGGCGCGCACCGTGGCGGCGGAGTTCTTGTTCGTGAGCACGTCGCGCACGAAGCTGCCGTCGATCTTGACGCGGGCGATCTGCAGGGTCTTCACGTACGTCAGGGAATTCGCCCCGGTGCCGAAGTCATCGAGTGCGAAACGGCAGCCCTGGGTGCGCAGACGCTGCATCATCTCGTTGGCGCGCGCGAGGTTCTTCACGGCCGCCTGTTCCGTGATCTCGATCATGATGCATTCGGCCGGCAGGTTCGCCTCCTTGAGCTGTTCCATGAAGCTCTGAATGCAGGTTTCGTCGTCGATCGTCTGGCCGGTCATGTTGATCGAAATCGAAATGCCGCGGCTGCGCAGCATGCTGCGATAGGGGGTGAGCATCTGCAGGGCGTTCTTGATGACCCAGCGGTCGACCGACGGCAGGAGTTGGTACCGCAGCGCCGCCTGCAGCATCGGTCCCGGCGCGATCATTTCGCCGTCGGCACCCCGAACGCGCAGCAGCAGCTCATAGCCGCCGGGAAGTGCCGGATTTTGCAGCGGCGTGATGCGTTGTGCGTACAGGATCATCTGATTGTTGCGCAGCGCTGCGCGCAGCTGGCCGACAGCCATCGCGTCCTCGTGATGGCGCATCATGCTGCCGTCGCCCATGGCATAGAGTTCGACGCGATTGCGCCCGCGGCTCTTCGCGGTCTTGCAGGCGATCTCGGCTGCGGCCATCGCGCGACCCAGGCCCTGCGGCATCGCGACCAGCGACGCGACGCCGCAGCTGATCGACACGTCGATGGCGTCCTCGGTCGGCCCGATCAAGAGCCCGTGCGCCGCTCCTTGCAACTGGTCGGCCACGCGTGCCGCTTCGGCCGGATCGCCGTTCGGGAGGATCACGGCAAAGCGGTCGCCCGCAATGCGCGCCGCGATCGCGTCGGCGGGCAGCATCGGCGGCGCGAGCAGATCGCTGATGCGGACGATCAGTTCGTTGCCGAGTTCAAAGCCATGCAATTCGTTGATCACGTTCATGTGATCGACGTCGATGTAGAGCACCGTGCGATTCGCCGTGCCGTCTTCGTCATCGAGGCTCGCATACATCTGTTCGAGGCCGCCGCGAGTGTACAAGCCGGTCATGAGGTCGAATTGCGCGTCGACGATGCCGGCCGTCTCGCGTCCGAGGTGGCGCGCGAGGAACACGTGGCGGGCGGCGAAGTCCGGATATTCGGGCGTATTGAAGAACGCGAGCACGCCGAGCACGCGGCCCGAATCGCGCACGACCGGCACCGACAGAATCTTGCAGGGGGGAATTTTCTTCGTGCCCTGCCCCGCCTTGTTCATGATGAAGGGACTTTTCTCGCGCTGCGCCCAGCTGAGCAATTGGGGATGCACGAGCTTCCACACGTCGCGCAGGGTCGCCGCCTCGACCGTGTCGTTGTCGCCCATGATCAGCAGCCGCTTCTCCGGGATCGCGAGCACGCCGAGCGTGCTGCCGAGCCGCTGCCGCGAGGCGATCAACAGGTCCTCGGCGACACGACGGTCGTCGCATGCGCCTTTGAGCTTGCCCGTGACCTGGAACAACCATTCGAGCTCGGCGGTCCGTTCGCTCAGATCCTGGACGCGCTGCGCGACCGGCACTGCGGCCGCGAATTCGCGGTGCACGCACTCGAGCACGGGCTTCAGTTGCTGCGCCACGGCAAGCGCGTGCCGGCTGGGTTGCGCGGGAGCCGTAGCAAGCGTCTGAGAGACGCAAAAGACGCCGAGTAACTGCCCGTCGGATTGCTGCAGCGGCAGCGCCGTCAGCCATTCGCCCGGGCCCCGCGGTAAGCTCGCCGGCGCGCGCTCGCGGCCGCTGTCCCAGCCCTGGGAGTTCAGCCAGCGCGCGATCGCCGGCGGATCCATGCCACGGGAGTGGCCGCGCGACTTCAGATCGGCGCCCATGAGACATAAGCCGCTGAAGTCCTTCAGCAAACTGGTCGACAGCTGCAAATACGACGCAAACATCGGATCCGCCGTCGGCGCGTCCCGCGTCACCGTGGTCACTCGTTGATACTCCTGAATCCGGCGCCGAGCGCTACTCTACTGATCCGTTATTATCGACCGTTGGCGACGGTTCGGGACTGCGACAAGTCGTCCGGACCCTCAAAGTGACGACTCGCACACAAAATGCCAGCATGGCGGAACACGGTAAAGGAGCTTTCCCATGAGCTATGACACGTATCACAAACGCCGGGTTGGCAAGCACCTCTTGAAGCCGGAAACCCAGATGATGGGCTACGGCTACGACCCCAGCCTGTCGGAGGGCGCGCTGAAGCCGCCGATCTTCCTGACCTCGACCTTTGCGTTCAAGAGCGCCCAGGACGGCAAGGACTTTTTCGATTTCAGTTCGGGCCGGCGCGAACTCAAGGCCGGCGAGACTGCCGGGCTCGTCTACTCACGCTTCAACAATCCGAACCTCGAGGTCCTCGAGGACCGCCTGGCGCTGTGGGAGGACGGTGAGGTCGCCGCCGTCTTCTCGAGCGGCATGGCGGCAATTTCGACGACGCTGTGGGCGTACGTCCGCCCGGGTGACGTACTGCTCGTGAGCCAACCGCTCTATGGGGGCACGGAAACGCTCATCGAAAAGACCCTGCCCGCCTTCGGGGTTCGCGCCGTGGGCTTCACGAACGGCTGCGATTCGGACGCCGTGAACGAGGCCGCGACGCGTGCACTCGCACTCGCGCGCGCGAACGGTGGACGCATCTGCCTCGTGCTCGCCGAAACGCCGGCGAATCCCACCAACGGCCTCGTCGATCTCGCGCTGCTGCGCACCATCTCCGAGCGCATCGGGCGCGAACAGCCCGGCGGACGTCCGCCCGTGGCCGTCGACAACACGTTTCTGGGCCCCGTCTTTCAACTCCCCCTCGCGCATGGCGCCGACATCGTCATGTACTCGCTGACGAAATACGTCGGCGGACATTCGGACCTCGTGGCGGGCGGCGTCGTCGGCAGCCGCGAGCTCGTGGGTCCCATCAAACGCTTGCGCGGGGCCCTCGGAACCCAGCTCGACCCGAACACGGCCTGGATGCTCATGCGCTCGATGGAGACGATGTCGTTGCGCATGCACAAGGCCGCCTCGAATGCCGCCCTGGTTGCCGAGTTCCTGCGCTCCCATCCGAAGGTGGCGTCCGTCAACTATCTTGGCTTTCTCGGCGCGGAGGATCCCACGCGCGCCGTATTCGACCGCCAGTGTACGAGTGCGGGCTCGACGTTCGGATTCGCCGTCCATGGCGGCGAGCCCGAGGCGTTTCGATTGCTCGACGCCCTCCAGGTCATCAAGCTCGCGGTGAGTCTGGGCGGTACGGAGACCTTGATGTCGCATCCGGCGAGCACCACGCATTCGGGCGTTCCGAAGGCGACGCGCGATCGGCTCGGCGTCACCGATGCATTGATCAGGATCTCCGTCGGCATCGAAGCGGCCGAGGATCTCATCGCGGACCTCGGCGAGGCGCTTGCGGCCGTATAGGCGCCTGGCGCTCCGGCCCTTGAGCCAGCCCGGCTATTCGGCCGGGCTGTGTCGCGCCACCGTGAACAGGATGCCGAAAGTGCGGCCCGGCTCGGGTTCGAAGAAGCGCGAATTGCTATCGTTGACAATGACCGACCCCACGTAGGCGCGGTCGGCGAGATTGTCGACGCGCGCAAATTCGCTGAAGCGCCAGCCGTGGCGTTCCTGGACCCAGCCGAAGCGCAGATTCTCCACCCGATACGAGGCGGCCGCCGCGGAGTTGCGATCGTCGGCGAAGATTTGCGCGCGCGCTTGAGCCTCGAGCGTCGCGGAGAAGCCCGTCGCCGGGTGCGCCCAGGTGACGCCGGCATACAGCGCGTGCATGGGTACTGCGGGCAGGTAATTGCCCGCGGCGACGGGTTTCGCGGCCGCGGGTTTGCAGGGCGACGTGGGACAGGTTTCGTACTGTTCGCCGACCACCGCATGCAGGTAGGTATAGGCCAGGCGGCCGCTGAACCCGTGCGCACCGTCCGCCTCGACGGCGAGTTCCGCGCCGCGACGCAGGGTCTCGGGAATGTTGTGGAACACCGAGCGTCCGCTGGCACTCGAGAGGACGGCGAGTTCGTCGACCGTCTTCGTGTAGAACGCATCGAGGTCGACGCGATACCAGGCGCCCATCGTCTTGATGCCGGCCTCGTAGTTGTTGCTGCGGGCCGGGACGAGCGTGAGATTCAAGCCCGGGACGCTCCCGTCCGTCGACCGATAGGCGAGATCGTTGAGCGTGGGCGTCTCGAAACCCTTGCCGTAGGCGGCATACAGATTCACGCCGGACGCCGCCTTGAAGGTCACGCCGGCGACGGGATCGACGGCGCCGTAGCGTACGCCGCTGTTGCCTCGGCCGAGTTGATCGTGCGAAGCCAAGTCGACCACGCTGTTGCGCACGCCGGCGGTGAGACGCCAGCGGGCATCCGGATCCCATTGGGTCTGCAGGTATTCGTCGATGTCGTAGACATGGTTGCCCTCGGCGAGGCGCAAGGCGCCCGCGACGCCGTCCTCGCCTCCCGCGTAGTTCAAATAGCTTTGCCGTTCCTCCTGAAGATCGTCGTAGCTCACGCCGAGCGTCGTCTGCAGCTCCGTGCCGCCGATCTCGCGCCGATCCGCGACGTGCGAGTCCGAACCCCAGAACGTACGGTCCAGATCGATGACGCCGCCGGGGCTCAGCGGAGATTTCTCGGTGACGAGGGGAATCGCCTGAAACTGTACGGTCGCGCGGTGACCCGCGTAGAGCGTTTCTTGAAACTCGTCCGTGTCGGACAGGCGCCGCTCGTAGATCGCGCCGGTCTGCTCCTGCGCGAGCGATTTGCGGGTGTTGAATTGCAGCGCGCCGGTTCCCGCTTGCGACGGGTCGGCGCTCAATTGCGCGCGCGTCAGTCCGAGCGGATCCTGCACGAACGGCGTTTCGATCGCATTCGCGATCAGCGTGAGCGTCGAGTCCCGTCCCAAATCGATGCGCAGCTTCGCGTTGAAATTATTGCGCTCCGCGCTGCTGTGGTCGCGATACCCGCCGGTCTGAAAATGCGCGGCATCGAGCACGTAATTGAAACCCGCATCGCCGCCCTCGGCTTTGAGCGAGTAGCGCGTCGTGCCGAAGCTGCCGTAATCCGCGCCGGCCGCGAACGTCCGGCCGGGAGGCGCGTCTTCGGTGAACACCGCAATGACGCCGCCCGAAGAGTTTCCATAGAGGGCCGAGAAGGGTCCGCGCAACACCTCGATGTGATCGGCCGAACCCAGATCGAACTGCGAGAACTGACCCTGCCCGTCGGGCATCGTGCCCGGGATACCGTCCGAATACAGGCGCACGCCGCGCACGCCGAAACTCGAGCGCGCACCGAAGCCGCGAATCGAGATCTGCAGATCCTGGGCGTAATTCTGCCGGCTCTGCACGGACGCCCCGGGCACCGCTTGCAGCGATTCGGAGAGGTTGACTTCGAACTGCCCGGCGCGGATCGCCGCGGCATCGATGCGGTCGACCGCGGCGGGCAGATCGAAGCTGCGCTCCGGCGTGCGCGTCGCCGTCACGATCACGGGCGAGAGCGCCGGGTCGACGGCCTGCGCAACCACCGGCGCCGCCGCTGCGATGGCGGCCGCCGAGGACAGCAGTATGCGCAATGCGGGCGCAAGCAGTCGCGCTCCGCGCAGCGGGTTCATCAGATTTCTCGGTGAGCTGTTCATCGGCGATCCAAGCTACTTGGCTGCGCCCTCCACGACCTTCTTCAGATTGTCGAGGCCGCCCTGATAGACGCCGCCGATGGCCGTGATCGCGGTCTTGTCGTCGGCGCCCTCGGCCGGATGTGCACTCGTATCCTTGCGCTGAAAATGGCCCGACCATGTGACCTCGGCCTTGCCCGGACCGGCCGGGCGGACCCGAAACGTCGACGTGTAGTGGCTCACGGGCAGCACGCCCTCGACGATCGCATAGCGAAAGCTGTGACCCGGGCCGTCGAAGGCCAGGAGCTTCTCCTTGATCGTGCCGCCATCCTGCAGGGTCAAGAGGCGCACGGCGCCGACCGCGTCGTTCTTCCCCGCGACGATCTCGTCCTTTGCAACGGCCGGGTGCCAGGTGTTGAGCGCATCGAAATCCCTGGCGGCGGCCCACACCTTGGCAGCCGTCGCATCGATGATGATGCTCTTGCTGACGTGCAGCGCGGGCGCGGCAATGGCCGCGCTCGCGGCGGCAACGGTCGACAAGGCCAGAAAGGCGATTCTCAGTGTTTTCATGCCATGAATCCTCTGTTCAAGTGTTGTTTTACAAGTGTTGTTTTAATGGAGCATCGACATCATTTCGCGCGCAGCCAGCCGGCGGCGAGCGGCGGAATCAACAGCAAGCTCACGAGCGTCGAGGACACGAGGCCGCCCAAAATCACGATGGCCATCGGACCCTCGATTTCGTGCCCCGGTTCGTGGAGCTGCAGCGCCACGGGCAGGAGCGCGAGAGCCGTGAGCACGGAAGTCAGCAGTACCGGCGTCAGGCGTTCCTCGGCCCCGCGCAATGCGGTCTGCAGGGTCCACGGCAGCCGCTCCTCGCGCACCAGATGATCGTAGTGCGAGACCAACAGGATCGTATTGCGCGCCGCCATGCCGAACAATGCCACAAAACCGACCATCGCGCCCAGAGTGAGGGTACCGCCGGTCATCGCGACCGCCGCGACACCGCCGATGAGCGTGCTCGGCAGCGCCAGCAGCACGAGCACGACCTCGCGCGCCGTGGCGAAGGCGAGTGCGAGCAACAACACGATGAGCACGAAGGCGGCGGCCGAATGCAACAGCAACTCGTTCGCCGCGGCGCTGTGGGCCTCGGCGGCGCCGCCGTACCCGAGGTAGACGCCCGGCGGCAGCTTGACGTGTGCCGCGATCGCGGCGCGCGCCGCCCGCGCATAACCGGCCTGGTCTTCGCCGCGCGGTGTGACGACGATGATCTGCCGGCGCAGGCCGTCTTCATGGTCGATGAGGCCGCGGGCCAGCACGGCCTCGATGTGCGCGACTTGCGACAGCGGCACGAGTTCCCCGTCCGGCCCGTGCACCAGCAATCCGCCGGCAGCCTGCGGATCTGCGGACGCAGCGGCGAGCCGCACGACCACGGGCACGCTGCGATCCGCTTCGCGCAGTTCGGTCGCCGTCGCGCCATGGTAGGCCGCATTGAGCGTCTCGAGGACGTCGGCGGCCTGCAGCCCATGCAGCGCCAGCCGGTCGGCGTCGAGCTCGACGTGCAGCTGCACCTGGCGCGGGGGGACGATCGCACGCACCCTGCCGCTTTCGGGCAGCGCCTGGAGCGCGGCGGCGATCTCGGCGCCGACCCGGTCGTCGGCATCGAGATCGGAGCCGATCACGCTGATCGAAAACGGTGCCGCCTCTCCCGCGATCGTCTCGCCGATGCGTTCCGCGAGCACCGAATAGATTTCCACGAGTTCATTGGGATAGTGATCGAAGGCAACGCGGATCGCGGCATCGATCTGTGCCGCGCTGCGCCCCGAGCGCGGGTCGATTTGGACCTCGAATTCACTCTTGTTCGGCGCATCCGGATCCTGACCGTTCTCGGCGCGGCCGATCTGCTCCGCGACGCTCTTGACGCCCGGGATGCTGAGCAGGTCGGCGCAAATGCGCTCGCCGATGCGTACGGTCTCGTTCAGGGAAACGCCCGGACGCAGGGAGACATGCGCGATCAGGTAGTTCTCGCGAAAATCCGGCAGCAATCGCGCGCCCAGCACCGGCAGCAGCGCAATGCCGGCGATGCCGCTCACGATCAGGATCACCCACAGGGCGCGCGGTCGACCGGCGAGCCACAAGATGACCGCACGCTGTCCGCGCTTGAAGCGCTGCAGGATGGCAGCCTCCGGTCTCGGTTCGTGACGCAGCATCGTCAAGGCGCACAGAGCGGGCGTCGCGCTCATCGCAACCAGCAACGAGAGGCCGACGGCGATCAGGAAGGCGATCGACAGCGGACGGAAGAACGCGCCCTGCAGCCCGGACATCATGAGGATCGGCAGGAATGCGATCGCAACCGCCGCGGTCGCGTAGAAAACCGGCCGGCGCACCTCGAGCGAGGCGTCCAGCAACAATTGTGCGCCGGAAATCAGGGGGCCGGCGCCGGCGCCCGGGGCCGCGCCGCGACGCCGGCGCAGGATGTTCTCCACGTCGATCACGGCATCGTCGACCACGACGCCGAGGGCGACCACGAGGCCGCCGAGCGTCATCGTGTTCAAGCTGAGTCCGATCGCCTCGAGCAGCCAGACCGTCGTCAGCAAGGTGAGCGGAATCGCGCTGAAGGACACCAAGGCTCCGCGCCAGTCCCGCAGCGTCACGAGCAGCAGCGCGACGACCAGCACGGCCCCGACGAGCAGGGAGTTGCGCAATTTTTCGATGGCGCTCTCGATGAAGCTCGCGGGCCGCAGCAAGGCGGGATGATATTGGACCCCCTGCCGCGCGAGCGCGGGCGCGAGTGCATCGAGGCGCTGTTCGAGGGCCCGTGTCACTTCGAGCGTATTCGCACCGAACTGCGTCGAGGTCTCGATGAGGATCCCCGGCTTGCCGGCGATCAGCGATGCGCCGAAACGCGGCGCGGCGGCGTCCGCCACTTGCGCGATGTCGGCGAGCCGAACCGGCAGGCCGCCGCGGGTCGCGACCACGGCCCGGCCGAGCGCCGCCGCTGAAACCGCCGGCGTCGGCGCATCGATGATGATGCGTTGTAACGGGGTCTCGAGATAGCCGCCGCCGATCGATTCGCCGGCGCGGCGCGCGGCGACGATCACCTCGTCGAGATCGATTCGCGCCGCCGCCATCTTCACCGGATCGACGCGGATTTGACGCTCACGCAATTCGCCGCCGAAGATTTGCGCCTGGGCAACGCCCGGCACGGCCATGATCTGCGGCTTGACGAACCACTGCACGAGGTCGCGCAGTTCGAGCGGCGAGAGCGTGTCGCTCGTGTAGCCGAAATGCACGAGATATTCCATTGAAGAACTGAGCGGCGATAGCAGCGGCGCTCCGACCCCGCGCGGGAGGAGTCCGGCGAATTCGGCGAGCCGTTCGGTGACCACTTGGCGCTGCCGATAGGGGTCGCCGCTGCGATCGAAGACGACCTGGATCGCCGAGAGTCCCTGGCTCGAGGTCGAGCGCACCGCCTTGACATTCTCGGTCCCCGCGAGCAAGCCTTCGAGCGGCCGCGTCACGAGCGCCTCGACTTGTGCCGCATCGAGACCCGGTGCCTCGGTTTGCACGAGCACGTGCGGCGGGGCGAAGTCCGGGAACACGTCGAAGCGCGCGACGCGCACCGCGGCCGCGCCGAGAATCGCGACGAGACAAGCCAACGCGGTCACGATGCGCGGAGACTGCAACGAGGCACGAACGATCTGAGCCAACATCGTGCGTGCGTTTCAGTCGTCGTCGTCGGCGGCGGCGGCCCCGCCGTGCATTTCCTGCAGGGACCAAAGCGCACCCGCGCCCGCGACGACGATCTCGTCGTCGGCGTCGAGACCCGAGACCAGCCAGCCGTCTTGGGCGGGAAACAGCAGTTCGACCCGGATCGCCCGAAACTGGGCGACCTGCGCCGAGTTCGCGGCGACCCGCTGATAGACGAAAGCGCCCTTCTCGTCGTAGAACACGGCGTCGCGGCCGACGAAGCGGCCGGCGACCGGCGCGCCTTGCAGTGTCACGGCCATGCGCGCGCCGGGACGCAGACCGGCGGGGGCGCCCTCGATCGCAATCAGGAGGCCGACGGCCTGATCGGCCGCCGGCGCACGCATCACGCCCAATACCGACCCCGTCGCCATCACTCCATCGATCGCGATCAGCGCCCGCCGCGGAATCGTGCCCGCGCTTTGGCGACCGAGCCAGGCGGCGCGCATGAGCCAGCTCCTGCCGCTCGAGACGCGCTCGATCAGCGCCTGCCGTTCGGCGGCCGGCAGCTTCGCGAGCGGATCCCAATGCTGCGAGAAACGCTGCGCGGCGGCCTCGCCCTGCGCCCGCGTCTTGAGCTCTTCCACTTCGGCGGATTCCACCATGCGCTGCGAAGCTTCGCCGCCGGAGGAGTAGAGCGCACGCAGGCGCGCCACTTCCACGGTGCTCGCGTGTGCGGCCGCCGCCGCGGCCCGCGTCTCGCCGAGTTGCTCCAGCAATTCGCTCGAATCCAGGATCACGCCGACCGCGGGCAGGCTTTGCGGTGATTTGAGCAGGGGTGCCCGGGCGACGCGCACGCCGATGGCGTTCGTCTGTTCGGCCTCGAGAACGATGAGACCGTCCGGTTTCGCATTCGGCGCGCCCCTCGCTCCCGGCCGCGGCAGGTCGTCGGCCGCAAACGCGGCGAGCGTACAGCAGAGCGCGAGTACCGCCGCGGCCTGCCCTACCGAAGCCGCGTCCGTCACGAATCCGGTGCTCCCGGCGGCGCCATCGTGAGTGACGTCTCCGGGCCCGAGAGGGGCGCATGCAGGGCATGTTCGAGCGAGTTGCGTGCCGCCTGCAAGCGCGCCTGACCGTCGAGCCGCTCGAGTTCAGCTCGTGCGGCGACGACTTCGGCCTCCACCTGCAGGCTGCGTTCCGCTGCACCGAGCACAACGCTGCGCGCAGCGATTTCAACGCGCCGGCGGGCGGCCGCGACACGCTGGTCGGCGGCGTGCACGACATCCCAACCGACCGCCTCGGCGGCGCGGGCCGACGATATCTCGATGTCGACGTCGGTCTGCAGGGCAAGCATGCGCCGCGCAGCGAGTTCGCGCGCCGCCCGGGCTTCGGCGATTTCCCCCTTGTTACCGTTGATGGGCAGCGTGAATCCCACGTCGAACGGCCACTTGGCGATACCGTGGTCCCAGTAATATCCCGGCTCGAAGGTGAACTCCGGATATTGGCGGGCGATCGCGAGGCGCAGCTTCTGCTCGCTGACGGCGTAGGCGCCGATCGCCGCGCCGAGATCCGGGCGCGACAGCAAGGCGCGCTCGCGCCGTTGCGCAAGATCACCCGGATCCACCATGGCCGGTGAGCCCCAGTCGTCCCAGCGCACTTCGAACCCGTTCAAAGCCTCGGTGGGAAGCCCGAGCGCCTGGGCGAGCGCGGCCTGCGCGCGCGCCGCTTGCGCACTCGCATCAGCGAGTTGCTCGTCGGTTTCGAGGCGCTCGGTTTCCGGCGTCGTGAGTTCTGGCAATGCGTCCTCGCCAGCCTCCACGCGGCGCCGCAGGCTCGCGAGCCGGCGGTCCTGTGCGCGCCCCAAGTCCTCGAGCAAGCGCTCGCGGCGCCGCGCGAGTTCCCAGTCCGACAAGGCCGCGTTGAGCGCGCTGCGCACGTTCCAGATCTCGTTCATCAACTCGAGCCGTGCGGCGCGGGTCTCGAGACGTGCGAGTTCGATTTGTTCGCGCCGCCGCCCCGAAGAGCGCAGGAGCCAGTCGATCGACACTCCGTAGAGCCACGGATGCTGGTCGTGAACCGCATACTCGGATTCAAGGAGGAGTTCTGGATTCGGCACCGCGGCGGCCGTCGTTTCACGCGCTCGCGTCGCCTCCCATTCGGCGCTCGCCACGGCCAATTGCGGGTTCAGCGACAGCGCTACCGCGAGGAGGGCCGCGCGGTCCCACACCGGCGGCGGCCACGCCGAGGAGTCCGGGCGCACGGCGGACGG
>Ga0302319_10007197_pt1 | contig 21911 bp, 14 predicted proteins | sample Bog_T0_2_FD_203319 | JGI IMG/M metagenome (GOLD analysis project Ga0302319, IMG submission 203319) | Peat permafrost microbial communities from Stordalen Mire near Abisko, Sweden - Bog_T0_2 | ecosystem: Environmental > Terrestrial > Soil > Wetlands > Peat | place: Sweden: Abisko, Stordalen Mire... | reverse complement strand
CGGTGGCGCAACCTGAGCAACGAGCGCGTCGAGGCCGACGCCTAGCAGGCGTTTTCCTACTCCTCGTGCTGGAGCGCGGCCACGACCGAGAAATCCTCGAGCGTGGTCGTGTCGCCCTTCACGGCGCCGCCGGCCGCAATCTCCTTGAGGATCCGGCGCATGATCTTGCCGCTGCGGGTCTTCGGCAGGCCCGCGGCAAACCGCACATCGTCGGGGCGGGCCAGGGCCCCGATTTCCCGCGCCACATGCTGCCGCAGCTCATCCTTGAGCCTGGGCGAGACGACGTAGCCGTTCTTCAACGTGACAAAGCAGACGAGGGCATGTCCCTTCAGGTCGTCGGGCCGGCCGACCACGGCCGCCTCCGCAACCCCCGGATGGGACACGAGGGCGCTCTCGATCTCCGCCGTTCCTATGCGGTGGCCTGACACATTGAGGACGTCGTCGATCCGTCCGACGACCCACAGGTAGCCGTCCTTGTCGAAGCGGGCGCCGTCGCCGGCAAAATAGAATCCCGGCAATTCGGTCCAATACTGCTTCTTGAAGCGGTCGTCGTCGCCCCAGAGGGTCCGGAGCATCGAGGGCCAGGGCTGGGTCAGGAACAGCCGGCCCCCGCTCCCGCGGGGTACCTCGGCCCCCTTCTCATCGAGCACCTTGGGCACGACCCCGAAGAACGGCCGGGTGCAGGATCCCGGCTTGGTGCCGGTGATCCCCGGCATCGGTGAGACCATGATCGCGCCTGTCTCCGTCTGCCACCAGGTGTCCACGATCGGGCACCTCTTCTTGCCGACCACGGTATGGTACCACATCCAGGCCTCGGGGTTGATCGGCTCGCCGACCGTCCCGAGGAGCCGCAGGGACTTCAGGCTGTGGCGCTTCACATAATCGTCGCCCCAGCGCATGAAGGCCCGGATTGCCGTTGGCGCCGTATAAAAGATGCTGACCCGGTGCCGGTCGATGAGCTGCCAGAAGCGGTCGGGCTCGGGGTGGTTCGGCGCCCCCTCGTACATCAGCACGGTCGCCCCGCTCGCGAGCGGCCCGTAGACAACATAGCTGTGTCCCGTCACCCATCCGACGTCGGCCGTGCAGTAATAGACGTCGCTGTCCTTGAGGTCGAAGATGTACTGGGTGGTCATCGTCACCCCGAGCAGATAGCCCGCGGTCGTGTGGAGGACCCCCTTGGGCTTCCCCGTCGAGCCGCTCGTATAGAGGATGAAGAGGGGATGCTCGCTGTCGAAGGCGCGCGCCTTGTGGTCCGTCGGCTGGCCGGCGACAAAGTCGTGCCACCACCGGTCCCGACCCTCGACCATCGGGACGTCCTGCCCCGTGCGCTTGAGGACGATCACATGCTCCACGCTCGGCGTCCCGGGAAGAGCCCGGTCCACGTTGGCCTTGAGCTCCACAATGTTGCCACGCCGCCAGCCGCCGTCGGCGGTGATGACGATCCGGGCACCGCAGTCGTTCACCCGGTCCTTGATCGCCTCGCTGGAAAACCCGCCGAAGATCACCGTATGGACCATGCCGAGCCGCGCGCAGGCCAGCATGGCGATGGCCGCCTCGGGCACCATGGGCATGTAGATTGCCGCCCGGTCCCCCTGCCTGAGGCCCAGGGCCGCAAGGGCGTTGGCGAATTTGCACACTTCCTGGTGCAGCTGGAGGTACGTGATCGTCCGCACATCGCCGGGCTCGCCCTCGAAGAGGATGGCCGCCTTGTTGGCCCTTGCCGTTCCGAGATGGCGGTCGATGCAATTCTCGGCCGCATTGATCTGCCCCCCCAGGAACCACTTGGCATGCGGCAACTTCCACTGCAGCACCGACTTGAATGGCCTTCTCCAGGTCAGGTATTCGCGGGCCTGCCTGCCCCAGAATTGTTCTGGGGAGTTGACAGATTCTGCATAGAGTCTCTTATAGGCGGCCTCACTCCCAAGTTTCGCTTGGGCTTTGAACTCGGCCGAAGGCCTGAAAACCCGGTTCTCCCGGGACACTGAGGTAATCGTCTGGTCGGTCACGTTAAGTGGCTGATTTCGGGGTTAGTGACGCTCAACGCGCCACTATCCCGTCTGAAGTTTTAAGCGTCAAGTCCGGGCCGTGCCATTGTCCCCGTTTAATTGTATGGAAAAAAAACCAGCGTCCGCCCCCGCGGACAACCCCATTGTCACCCCTGAGGCGCCCCAGGCCGCCGCGCCGGTCGCTGCCCCGGCCCCACCCCCACCCCCCGAGATCACGGTTCGAGCCGAGGGAGTCCTCGACATCGACATCACCCGGGGCGGCAACGGCCAGCTGCTCGACCTTTCAAAGAATGGGAAGCGCCGCCCCACCGACGCCTTCGTGCCCAAGGAGCTCATCCGGCGCTTCAAGCTGAGGACCGGGATGCTCATCGCCGGCACCGCCACGCCCCCCGAGGGCCGGTTTCCCAATTCCAAGATGCGCTTCATCGAGGAGGCCGACGGACTTTCGCTCGAGGATCGCCGCAACAAGCTCGACTTCACCGCGCTCACCACGGTTTCGCCAAACCAGTTCCTCAAGATGGAGATGAAGGACGGCCGCATGACCACCCGCGCCGTGGACCTGTTCTGCCCAATCGGGAAGGGCACCCGCGGGCTCATCGTGGCCCCGCCGAGGACCGGGAAGACGACGCTGCTGCGCGACATGGCGCTCGGGGTCCTCGAGAACAACCCCGAATGCCAGGTCATCATCCTCCTCGTGGACGAGCGTCCCGAGGAGGTCACCGATTTCAAGCGAAGCGTGCCCGCGGAAATCTGGGCGTCGTCGAACGACGAGCAGATCGACAACCACATCCGCGTGGCCGACCTGTGCATCGAGCGCGCCCGGAGGCTGGTCGAGGCGGGACGGGACGTTGTGCTCTTCCTCGACTCGATCACCCGGCTGGCCCGCGCGCACAACACCCAGCGCAACAGCGGCCGCACCGGTTCGGGCGGCCTGGACGTCCGCGCCCTGGAAAAGCCCCGCCAGCTCTTCGCCTCGGCCCGCAAGACCGAGGAGGCCGGCTCCCTGACGATCATCGCCTCGGTGCTCGTCGAGACCGGCAGCCGCATGGACGACGTCATCTTCCAGGAATTCAAGGGCACCGGGAACATGGAGCTCGTCCTCGACCGCAAGTGCGCCGAGATGCGCCTCTGGCCGGCGGTCAACGTCGCGGCCTCCGGGACCCGCAAGGAGGAGCTGCTGATCGACGCCAAGAAGCTCGAGTCCATCCACTTCTTCCGCCGGGCCCTGGTGCAGCAGAAGATCGAGGAGTCCACGGAGACCATGATCGCCCGCCTTTCCAAGACAAAGACCAACGACGAATTCATCCGGCTCATCGCCCGCTGACCGCGTGCCGGCTTGCCCCACCCGCCCCTCCCCCACATCGTAACCCTTCCGAATGCATAGTTTCTCCGAGCAATGCCTCGACATGGCCCGATCGATCCTCGGCCATAACCTAGACTCCATCCAGCCCGACGGCACCGTTCTCCCCGCAAACGCGGAGCAGTCCCGCGCCGACGAGCCCGGCCACGTGGCCTTCGCGCTCGGCGAGTACTACCGGGCGACCGGGGAGACGACCCTGCAGGGCCGGGACCTGGTGGACCTGGCCGCCCGGTGCGTGACCGCCCAGGCCTTCACGGAGCCCCCCGCGGAAAACGGCCTTGCCTACGCCTCGCTCGGCCTTCTCTGCTTCGGCCCGTCCAAGGAGCGCAACCCCGTGTGGGAGCGCCTCGTGCCCGAGACCCAGGAGCGGATCGACAAGCAGCTTCTCCACCGCAGCGACTACGACAACCACTGGCAGGCCTTCAACGTGGCCAAGGCCGTGGCGCGCTTCAGCTTCGGCCTCTCCAAGAAGGACGAGACCTCGCGCCTGATCGAGCGCATGGTGGACCGCATCGAGCAGACCAGCTCGGCGGGCTTCTTCGACGACTCGGTCCACGGGCTGGGCGGCAATTTCAACCTGTACGGCGTGATGACGTTCGTCTTCATCCGCTCGGCGCTCCAGCTCCACGCCAACAGCGGCGTGCGCGACCGGAAGCTGCCGACCCTGCGCACCTACGCCGAGAAATACATCCGGATGATGCCGGAACTCGTGCGAGCCGACGGACTCGGGTGGGCCTTCGGGCGGGCCGCGGGGGCCTACGGCCAGATGCACTGCATCAGCCTCATCCTCCAGGGCCTGCGCGACGGGTGGATTCCCGACGACCAGAAGACCAAGTACTTCGACATCCTCCGGCGCCTGTTCCTGTTCTTCTACCAGACCTACCTCGACCAGGAGCAGGGCTTCGTGGACCTGCGCGACGACGAGCGCACCGCCTACCGGCAGCACACGACGCGCATGGCCAACTTTGACGCGGCCCGCTACCTCTGCCAGTGGTCGCGCCTCTCCAACACGATCCACCTGCCCGCCGGCGGCCCCAAGCTCGAGCCTCCCCGCACGACGGGCCGCTTCGTCATTTTCGACAAGGGCAACCGCAAGGAGCAGGGCCTCTTCCTCTACCGCGACGTCGAGAGCGGCCTCCACCTCCAGATCCCGCTGATCAGCTGCGGCGGCACGCTCTCGAGCGACGCCCTCTCCTTCCCGCATTGCCCGGGCATCTTCGACTGGCCGAACAACGTGTACCTGCCCGTCATGCTCCCCGAGCTGACCTTCGGGGGCCGCGCGACGCTGCCCGCATTCTACGGCAAGAACTGCGTGACCGGCCTCGGCCTGCGCAACAGCTTCTTCTTCCGCTACGAGCAGCCCGACGTCATCACCACCGACGAGGAGATCCTCAAGAACATCAGCAGTGTCAAGGTCCAGTGGACCTTCACCGGGAGCAAGGTCGGGTGCGAATTCGCATACACCGCCAAGCAGCAGGTGACCCTGGAGAAGTTCCGCTACGCGCTCGTCATCGCTGCGCCCCATTCCAAGTACCGCGTCGGCGGGGCCCTCTCGCTCGGCCCCCAGAGCCACCGGTGCACCGTCGTCCGGGACGACTTCCAGGGCACCTGGCAGGAGACGGAGATCGTCAGCGCCGACCCCACCTACCGGACCAACTACGGGAAGGTCCACTACCTCCAGTACCTCGTGCGCGACCATCCCCTGATCATGAGGCCCGGACAGGTGTACCGGCTCGTCGTCAACTTCGACCCGGACATCGTGCGGCTGTGACGGACTGAAGCCCTTGCTCTCCCGACGCATCATCCCCTGCCTTGATGTGACCGCGGGGCGCGTGGTCAAGGGCGTCAGGTTCCAGGAATTGCGCGACGCCGGGGATCCGGTCGAGTGCGCCAAGGCCTACGACGCACAGGGTGCGGACGAGCTCGTCTTCCTCGACATCACGGCGTCCAGCGACGGGCGCTCCATCCTGCGCGACGTGGTCGCGGCAACGGCCGAGCAGTGCTTCATGCCCCTCACGGTCGGCGGCGGCCTCCGCACGATGGCCGACATCGAGGCGATGCTCCGTGCCGGGGCGGACAAGGTGTCCCTCAACACGGCGGCCATCGCCGAGCCTGGGCTGATCCGGGAGGCCTCGGCCCGATTCGGCGCACAATGCATCGTCCTTGCGATCGACGCCAAGCGCGAGCCCTCGCCGGAACCAAAGTGGAGGGTGTACACTCACGGCGGCCGCAAGCCCACGGAGCTCGACGCAGTCGCCTGGGCGGTGCGGGGGATGGAGCTTGGCGCGGGCGAAATCCTGCTGACGAGCATGGACCGCGACGGCACCCAGGCCGGCTACGACCTTGAGCTCACGCGGCGCGTCAGCGACGCCGTCAGCATCCCCGTCATTGCAAGCGGGGGCGCCGGAACGCTGGAGCACTTTGCAGACGTGCTCGACGAGGGCCGGGCGAGCGCCGTCCTCGCAGCCTCCCTGTTCCACTTCGGAACGCTCACGATCCCGCAGGTGAAAACCTACCTGTCAGCCCACGGCGTCCCGATCCGGAGGTAATGATCGGGCGTGGCCCGGCTTCGCGCTGCCTACGCCTACGCAGCCTCTCGCGATGCTATGCCGAAACAGCCTTTCGCGATGCGAAAGGCAGGTAGGGCCGGGCGGCCCGCCCGGCCGTGCAAACCCCGGGGACCGTTCGTAACAGGTTCCTTATGGGCCGCGTCGCCCGGCAATTTGCTCACCCTCGTTTCACCAGCCCCAGGACGCCCAGCTGGTCCTGGACCGCCAGGAAGAATTCCGGCGTGACCTCGCCGACGGGAACCTCGTAGACCTGCTTGGTGCGGCCATGCTCGTAGATCTCCTTCGTCCCGTCCGCGCTGCGGCCCCGCGGCCGGATCAGCTTCTTGCGCTCGAGCAGGATTGCCAGGAACTGCACCAGCCGCGTGGTCTCCAGGGACGGCTCGGTGGCCGGGTCGGCCAGCGTCAGGAACAGCCCCTCCGCAGTCAGCTTCAGCGATCGCTCGGGATTCTCCTCCTTCACCCTGGGCTTGTGCACCTGCACCCAACGGCATGCAAGGATCCCGTCCGGGACAAAGCCCTCCGCACGGGCCTCCAGCACGTCGTACCGCGAGATCGGGCCGGCCGCGCTGTCCCTCACAAGGAAGCTCACGACCTTGTCGCCCGGCGCGAAAACCTGGCTGGACACGAAGCAGGCCGCGGCCACGGGCTGCAGGATCATTTCCGCCGGGTTTGCAGGGGCGATCATGGGAAACGGGGGGGTTCAACCACTGAATGGAGAATCATTTCGATTTTTGCGATAGGTTCTTTACTTCCCACTGGCACCAAGGCTAGCACTTTCACGCGGAATGACCCCCTCTCCATGAACGGCCGCCTTATTGCCATCGGGGACATCCACGGCTGCCACCTTGAGTTCGCCGAACTCCTCGACAAGCTTGACCTGGAGCGCGAGGACCGCCTGGTGCTGCTCGGCGACCTGGTGAACCGCGGCCCCGACAGCTGCCGGGTGCTCGACCTGGCCCGCGAGCGCCACGCGATCTCCCTCCTTGGAAACCACGAGCTCCGGCTGTTGAAATACCGCCGCACCAAGGACAGGAAGTACGTGAAGGAGCACGACCTCGACACCTTCGACCAGCTCCGGCCCGAGGACTGGGCCTACCTCGAGCAGATGCCGCTGACCTTCGAGGAGCCCGAGCTGAACGCGGTCTTCGTCCATGGCGGGTTCCTTCCTGGCCAACCCTGGCAAAGGCAGCCCGCGGAAGTCGTAACCCGGATCCAGGTTGTGGATCGTGACGGGGCTCCGAACAAACGGTCCGCGGAGCCCGGCGCCCCGGCCTGGGCCGATCTCTGGAACGGCCCCCCCTTCGTCGTCTACGGGCACACACCCCGGGCGGAGGTGTACAAGCTCAAGTGGTCCGTTGGGATCGACACAGGCTGCGTTCTCGGCGGGTACCTCACCGCCTGCGTGCTCCCGGAGAAGCACTTTGTGCAGGTCAAGGCCCGGAAGGCCTATTATCCCTGATTCCCATGGCCTCCCTTTCCGTCAGCGACCTCAAGTCCCTTGAAAATGCAACCGGGCGCCCGTTCGCCGGGCTCTTTGTCCTGCGCAAGCTGGCGTCGAAGACCGCCTCCAACGGGAACACCTACCTGAGCGTGGAGCTGGGAGATCGGACAGGCTCGTTCACCTGCACCGTATTCAACGACAACCCGGCCTTCGAACCGGTGAAGGCCGCCGGGGAGGGGTCGGTCCTCCGCGTCGAGGGAAAGGTAGAGTTCTACCAGGACCGGCTCTCGCCCCGGCTTGCGCGCGCTGCCGTGGCGGATCCCGCCGAGCTTGCGGCGCCCGGCGTCATGGAGCACCTCGTGGAGACCACCCCGGAGGACCCAAACGCCCTTTGGGAGGAGTTTCAGGGTTACATCAAGTGCATTGGGAATCCGGAACTGCGGGACACGGCGCGCCTCGTCTTCGAGGAGATCGGGCCCGCGTTCCGCACGGCTCCCGCCGCCGTGTTCGTGCACCACGCCTACCGCCACGGCCTCCTCGAGCACACGACCCACATGGCGCGGGCGGCCCGGGCGCTGCTACCCCTCTATCCCCAGGTGGACGCCGACCTCGCCCTCGCCGGGATTCTCCTGCACGACATCGGCAAGACGGTCGAGTACGAGGGGACCCTGGCCCCGAGAAGGGGCCGCCATGGGATCCTGCAGGGGCACGTGGTGCTCGGTTACCAGATGGTCCGGAAGGCCGGCCTGAAGGCCCGGCTCGACCCCGACCGCCAGGAACGCCTCGAGCACATCATCCTCAGCCACCAGGGAAAACTGGAATGGGGCGCCGCCGTGATCGCCGCGACGCCGGAGGCCGTCTTCGTGTCGATGGTGGACAATCTGGACGCAAGGATGGGCGTCGTCCAGCGGGCCCTGCGGCAGGGTGCCGGTTCCGAGGAGTTCTCGGAGAGGCTCCTTGCCCTGGAATCCCCCCTCCTCCTCCAGCCGGTCCGCCCCCAGGCGGCTCCGCGCGATCCTACTGCCGGCTGAGGCTCAGCAGGAATTCCGCGTTGGACTTGGTCTTCTTCAGGCGCTGGATCAGCATCTCCATCGACTCGATGGGCCCCAGGCCCTGCATCGCGCGGCGCAGCCCGTAGATCCGCTGCAGTTCCTCGGGGTGATAGATGAGCTCCTCCTTGCGGGTGCCCGACCTGTCGATGTTGATGGCCGGGAAGATCCGCCGCTCCACCAGCCCGCGGTCGAGGTGCAGCTCCATGTTGCCCGTGCCCTTGAATTCCTCGAAGATGACCTCGTCCATCCGGCTCCCGGTGTCCACGAGTGCCGTGCCGATGATCGTCAGGCTCCCGGCGCCCTCGATGTTCCGGGCCGCCCCGAAGAACCTCTTCGGCTTCTGGAGGGCGGTCGCCTCCATGCCGCCCGACATGATCTTTCCGGAATTCGAGGCGAGGGCGTTGTAGGCGCGCGCCAGCCGGGTGATCGAGTCGAGAAGGATGACGACATGCTGGCCCTGTTCCACGAGACGGCGGGCCTTCTCGCCCACCATCTCCGCGCAGTGGACGTGGCTCTCCGGCGCCTCGTCAAAGGTTGAGGAGACCACCTCGCCCTTGGTGTGCCGGCGAAAATCGGTGACCTCCTCGGGCCGCTCGTCGATCAGGAGAAGGATGAGCTTCGTGTCCGGGCTGTTTTCCGAGATCGAGTTGGCGATGTTCTGGAGCAGGACGGTCTTGCCCGTGCGCGGGGGCGCGACGATCAGTCCGCGCTGGCCGTAACCGATCGGGGTCAGGATATCGACGGCGCGCATGGACACGTCCTTCTGCACCTCCGGGGCCTCAAGAAGGATCCGCTTGAGGGGATAGTACGGGGTCAACTCCTCAAAGGGCGTCGTCTTTGAAATCTCCCCTGGATCGAGGCCCATGACCTTCTCGATGCGCACCACGGAGGGGCAGCGCTCGCCCTCGCGCGGGGCCTGGGCCAGGACGGACAGCCGGTGCCCGCGCTTCAGGCCGTACCGGTAGATCAGGCTTTCCGGCAGATAAGGGTCCTCCGGGTAGAGCCGGTAGTTCACGTGCTCGTGGACGACGAACGCGCCCCGGTCGTTCAGGTCGAGGTAGCCTTCGTCGAGGATGGGAACCTTGGCTTCGGCGGCCCGCGCGAAGACGTGCCCAAGAAGCTGGCTGCGGTTGGGGGCCCCCTCGAACGTGGCGCCGAACTTCCGCGCAAACACGGTGAGGTCGGCCAGGCTCAGGGGATAGAGTTCGTTGAGCCGCAGGGGGTCGCCGCCTCCGGATGAAATTTCCTTGGCCAGTGCGTCGAGGGCCGCGAGGTCCGCCAGGCGCGCCGGATCGGGCAGTTCGCCGTACACCTGCGGAGCAGACGGCGGGAGCGGCTGGGGAGGGTGCGAGGGGCCTCCTCCTCCACCGCCGCCGCCATACCCGGAGGGTTGCCAATGGCCGCCGTGACGGCCGCGCTTGCGCTTGTTTCGCTTCCACGAATTCCTGTCCTGCCACTCGCCACGGCCGCCGCCCCCGTGCTGGGGTCGCGGATAGCCGCCCTGGTCCTGGGGCGCGCCTGAATCGGGGGAACGCTCGGCCTGGCCGCGGTCTCCGTTGCCCGACTCGACAGCAGCCCCGGAGGCCTCCGGGGCCTGCCTCGGCGGTTCCGGGCTCGGCTCGGGGGCCGCAGGCGGCGCCGCAACTGCCTTGGGCTCCGGAGTCGCAGCTTCGGCTGCGGGTGCCGAGTCGTCCTTGGCGCGGCGGACGCGTCCGCGGGGGGCGCGCTTCACCTTGCGGTCAGGGCTCGGGGGAGCGCCCGCCGGTTCGTCGTCGTTCTGGGAATTGGCCATGAAGGGTTTTGAAGCAAGTGGCCGGACTATCCGGCAAGGGTATCCACGAGACGATCGACTTGGGCTTTCAGGAACCCCTCGGAACCCTCGTTCCAAAGGACAAAATCAGACAATTCGATCTTTCGCGTCAGCGGCAATTGCTTGGATATCCGTTGTCCGGCGAACGCGCGTTTGAGGCCGCGCTGCTCCAGCCGGTCGAGCTGCTTTTCGGGAGTACACGCGACACACACCGTGAAATCAAACTTATTTTCCAGTGACTTCTCGAAGAGCAGGGGGATCTCGACGACGGCCGGCGCCCCATCCTCGCGGGCTTTTCCGATGAAGGTGTCCCACATCTTAAACACTTGTGGATGAATTAATTCCTCGAGCCACCGAAGCTCCGCCTTGTCCGCAAAAACCCGCTCGGCCACGGCCGCCCGGTCCACGGCCCCGTCGCGGTCCAGGATCCCCTCCCCAAGCCGGCCCCGGAGGGCCGCGATGACAGGCGGCGCAGTCAGGATCTGCTCGCGCACCACCGCGTCCACGTCAAGCCGCCGAAAGCCGCGCGCTTCGAAAAGCTTCGCGGCCGTTGTCTTCCCGCACCCGATCCCGCCGGTGAGTCCCAGTACCATGCCGGGATCCAGCTTGTTACGGCAGTTCGTAAATGGCAACCAAAGCGACGCCCGTCCCGCCGTCGGCGCCCTTCACCTCCGCCGTGTAGCCACCCGGCGGCAGAGTCGCCAGGATTTCCGAATCCGCGGACCCGGGCTGCAGGACCGGGAGGGCCGTGAGCTTCGCGGCAGTGGCCAGCAACACGGGATTCGAGCCCCAGCCCGTGTTCGAATAAAGGACGACGTCCCTGCCGTTCTGGCTTTGGTGGATCGAAAGCGCGGGATGCTGCAGCGGCGATGCCACGTTGTAGGGGCTCGGGATCAGCGCGGGCCCGAGCGCCTGGACCAGCACCGACCGCGAGGTCTGCCCGGCGACGAAGAATCCCCCGATCAGGAGGCCGTCGTTTGCCCCGACAAAGGCGCGGGCTGAGATGCTGCCCACGGAGCCGGGGGCCGCGCTGGATTGGACGACGAGATTGGCGGGCGCCGTGATGCTTGAGCCCGCGCTACCCGTAACGATACAGGTGTAGCTTCCCGCGCTCGCGGCTCCGACGTTCGTGAGAACCAACTGGGGCCCGTCCGCGCCTGAAACACCAGGGCCGTCGGTAAGATTGACACCCTTGAACTGCCATTGGTAAGTAGCCGAGCCCGCCGCCTCCGCCGTGAATTCAACCGTGGATCCGGCATTCATCGTCTGCCCCGTCGGCTGCGCTGTGATGGCCGGACCGAAGCTTGAGGAGAGGATGGTTGCCTGGGCGTCCAGGACCGTGAGATTTGACGCACCGTCGAGGACCGTGAGGACGACCAATTTGTTGTCCGGCGTGGGCCAGATCCTGAGCGGGGTTCCAAAAATCGCCGCCGAGTTTCCGGCTGCAAACGCCGGCGCAGCCGCCTGCTGGACCACCGAGTTCGACCCTGAGGCACTCAGCGCGGTCACAGTCGAATCGAGCCATGCCGCATCAACGAAAGGACTTCCCAACGCACCGATTTGCGCCAGCGTTGCGGTGTTAAAGACAGACCCGGTTTCGGTGACCGCTAGCGTTCCGTCCGTGGAGAACCGAACTGGGTAGAGGCCCGATGCTTCGTTTCCGGAGTTGCCCGGGCCGGCTTTGAGTTTGTCAAGGGCCCCATTCCCGACTGGGAGTTCCCAGAGCTGCGCCGCAACTCCGCCCGATCCAAGGGTGTACAGGCCTCCGGTCACCGAATCCCAGTAAAAGCTCAAGCCATTACCAGCCGGCTGGACGGGGGCGGGTTCAATCTGCTGTTCGAGGCCGCCACTTTCGTCATAGACCCAGGCACTGGCCATGGCGTCCGGCGTCGAACCCTCCTCCTCCACAAACACCTGCCCGTCCGCTGCGGCGAACGTCACCGGTTCATTGCAAAGGTTCACCCAAAACGTCTCCGCGTCCGAAGTCCCAAGCTGGATTTCCGTCACCCGGTAGTCGTCGTAGGCGAGGTAGACTTGGTTCAGGGCCTTGGAATAGGACATCCAGACGGGGCTGCCCTGGAGCGGGATGGATTTCAAGTAGGTCCGGGTCGAAGGGGACCACGCAAAAATCGACCGGTTGAGCTTGCTGAGGAGGTACAGAAGCCCGTCGGACCCGACAAACCCATCGTCGGGAATGAATGTTGTGGAGGCCGGATTCACGACCGGCGCGGCCTGCCGCGGAGATGCCGTGATCTGGGCTTCCGTGGCCTCTGCCACTCCGATGGACCCGCCGGGAATTCCCGGCGGGGAGAATGCACTCAGTGTCGTGCCATGGACGAAGAGCCGGTCAGCCGTGTTTGGGAGTTGGAACCGCCCAAGCTCTGCCAAGGTCCCCGCCGCGTACAGGGTGACGAAATTGTCGCGGAGCACCGCCGCATTTCCGTCGGGGAAAAAGGCCAGGTCGTTGAAGCTGGGACCAAGCGAGCCCGAGCAGGAGAGGCTGCTCCCGTAGCAGACCATGCCCGTGTCGTCGCAGACGTGCTCGCCGTCGGGAAACACAAAAGCCCGGGTTCCATTCCGAACGCTATCCGCGGCCACCTCTTCCGGATATCCCTCGACCCCTCCAAGCGCATCCAGGGTCCAACCGATGAAGCCGCCATGGCCCTCCAGATAAACCATGGCAGTCGGATAGAGCCCCGTACCGGCAGGATTCGTGGCGGCAACGCTGGAGAAGTCGTCGCTCCCAAAAATGCATACTGAACTCTTCACAAAGGACCCGTCCGCCCTCCGGTGGGAGTCGATGGCCCAACTGACTCCGACTTCGCTCGATCCGGCGAGATAAAAGTAGGACCCGCTCACAAAGATTGCCCGGGTTTCGAGCGTGGTGGTTCCTACCGTGGTGTATTCCGAGAGATCCAGTGAGTAGCGGCGAGTCGTCAAACCCAGGGAGACATAGATCCCCTCGGGCGCTGCGCACAGGGCCCAAATCGGCGAGTCCACGACGACCGGGGGCAGCCACGCTCCGGCACGGAGGTCGTAGCGGAGAATTCGGGTCGATTCCTGAAAGTAAACAATACTCCCCTGCTGCTGGGCATACCCCCAGGGGGTGTCAGCCTCCTGGGCCAGCATCTGCACCGCCGCCTGCCCCGCGACCACAGTGCCTCCGGGGTTGGTTGCCGTAAGGAGATAGTCCCCGGTGTCCACATCGTCCAAATTGTTAAGGTAGTAGGCCGATGAGGTCGCCCCCGGCACCACCACCCCGTCGTGGTACCACTGATAGGAGATCGGCGGCTTTGGGTTCCCTAGATCGAACAGGTTAGGTTGGAGCGAATATCCCGATGCTCCCCCCGTGTAGTACGCAAGCGACCCGGCCGCAAAGGTCGGCGTGGCTGGCGCAACCTCGGGAACCGTCAGAACCGCCGGGTCTGAGTTTGTGGAGCCGCCTTGGTTGGTCACGATGCATCGGACCTGGGCTCCGCTCATGGTGTCCGTCTGGGGAGTCACCGTCAGCGTGCTGGTTGTGGCTCCGCTGAAGCTCCCTCCGTCCTCAATGGACAGCCACTCATTGGAGCCGGCTGCGAGGTACTGCCATTGGTAGGTTGTCGGCGTGAAGCTTGCGGCCGCCACGCTGAAAGAACCGCTTTGCCCGGAATTCACGGACTGGCCGCTTGGCTGGAGGGAGATCGTCGGCGGGATCTTCAGGGGCGAGGCGACGGAAAGGGCCTGCACGAGGAGGCCGACATCCGGGGATCCGATGCCCGTGCATTCGTCATAACCCGGACCCGCAGGGTAGTCGCCATTGCGGCCGGACGTGATGTCCTGAAAGCAATCCCCTCCAATGAGTGGATAGATCCTCGGGTTGAGCATTCCCACGGGGCCGAGGTTTGGATTTGCGGCAAGCCGGGCCTGGTTGAAAAGCGCGCAATACCCCGCCCACACGGGCGTGCTCCAGCTTGTCCCGCCAACCGTATCGTGCGCCCCCTGGAAGATCACGTCCGCCCCATAGTCTGGATCGGCACTCGCGGCGACGTCGGGCTCGAGCCTCTGGGTCCCCGGCGGAATCCCCAGCCCGGTTTGCCAGTTCGGCCGGGTGAACTGTGTGCTCGCGCCTCCGCCACTGGCGCCTCCATTGCTGTTCCAGACGGACTCGGTGTAGGGAGCCGAAGGGAAAAATGTGGGCGCAAGGCTTGTGCCGCCGACTGCGGTTGCCGAAGGGTCGCTTCCCGGATAATCCACTCGGAGGGTATCCTGGGAATTATAGCCGCCCGTGTTCGGATCGGGCCTCGAGCCGCCGTCACCCGACGAAAAGAAGACAGTGACGCCAGCACTCGCCATCGAGGCCAGATACGCGGAAGTGGTGGCCATTTGGCTTGGAGTATACTCGTTCTCGTTCTGGCCGTAGCTTACGGAAATCTGGCGCATACGCGGCTGGTTGGGCAAATCGCTGAGGATTTGCTGCAGTGCCATGTTGCCGACTTCATCGTTGTCCTGGGTGCCGTACACCCGGATGGCCGCCCCGGGTGCCACGGAACTGGCCCATTCGGTATCGAGCGTGATTTCCTCCGCATCCCCCGGGGCCGGGTTGGGGGGCGGACCGGATCCCACGGGCACCTCGGTCACTGAGCCAGCGGTCTGCGGGATGCTATAGTTCGCCCAGAACGCGGTCAAATCCGCCTGCGACGGAAATGCGTAACCAAGCAACCCTATGGTTTCTCCGGCGCCGTTCACGCCCAATCCCGTTGCATGGTAGGCCACGGCCAGATTGTTGGGGCCATACGGAGGCGATTCCGTGGAAGCATCCGCCGGCTTCAGCCGAATGTGGTGGGACCTCATCCGGAGGTGCGGCTGGAGCCCATTGATCCCCACCAGCGAGGACACCAGTTCCGGCGGCACGCTGGGCGCCGTCACCGCCGAAGTGTACTCCCCTCCCCTGTAGGCGACCCGGGCAAAACTCATCTTCAGCGCGTCCCGGATCTGGCTCACGGATCCCCGCACGAAGAACGACAGGTGGTTGTCGTAGCGGTTCGTGACCGTAAGGCCCAAACCCTCGACCCAAGCGATCGCCGCCTCATAGTCCGACGCCTCTGGGTAGTACTTATCGGCCATATCCGAAGGCGGAATAACTTCACCGCTGGCAATCCGGGCCCGCAATTCCGCCAGGTTCCTCATTTTCAGGGCCACCTCGAATTGCATCGTCGCGGTCGCCTCCGAATCTGACAAAACGGCCCGCACCACCGTCGGCACGGCGGGATCCAGGGTCGCGCCCGCAGATGCCACGGCGGCCACTTCCCGGATGCTGTCCGGAAGAATCTCCCTCGGGCGCTGGGCCTCGTCGGCCCTGGAACGGTCAGGGATGCCCAGCCCGAGGAACGCCGCCGCCCCGATAAAACACACACATTTCCAGCCCTTGAGAAGGCTCCCGGGGAATGGCGCCATGGGTGACTCTGTCTGGAGGGGGATTCCGCAATTTTGGCCCCGGGCTCCTCCCCGTGTCCATCCGGATATATTCCGGAATTCCGTACTTTTGCGAAAACCCAAAGGCACCCGGTCTCCCGACCTACTATAATCCCGGGGAATGCTTGCCACCATCGCCTCCGCATCGCTCCAGGGAATCGACGCCGAACTCGTCCAGGTGGAGGTCAATGCAAACGAGTCGGGCGAGTCCAAACTGATCCTGGTCGGGCTGCCCGATGCCGCCGTAAAGGAGTCGGATGATCGGGTCTTTTCCGCCCTGGGGAACAGCGGGTTTGAGACGCTCCGTGCGCGCACCACGATCAACCTTGCTCCAGGGCACCTTCGCAAGGAGGGACCGATCTACGACCTGCCGATCGCCCTGGCGTTTCTGGTAGCGACCGGCCAGCTGCGCACGGACGTCCTCGGCGATTTCCTGATCGCGGGCGAGCTGAGCCTGTCCGGGGCGACTCGGCCGGTCCGCGGGGCGCTGGCCATGGCAAGGCTGGCCCGAAAGCTTGGAAAGCGCGCAATGATCCTCCCCGCGGTCTCCGCCGAGGAGGCTTCCCTGGTGGGCGGCCTCGCAGTGTACAAGGCCGACACGCTCGACCGCGCGTACAGGTTCCTTGCGGGCGAGATCTCCCTTGAACCCATGGACTCCAGCGCATGGCGCCCGATCGGAACCCTCAAGCCGGACGAGGCCGCCCTGGACTTTTCCGAGGTCAAGGGACAGTCCGGACTCCGCCGCGCCGTGGAAGTCGCGGTTGCGGGCGCCCACAACCTGCTGATGATCGGCCCTCCAGGTTCCGGCAAGTCCATGGTCGCCAAGCGCGTCAGGTCGATCCTCCCCCCTCCCACGCCCGAGGAACGACTGGAAATCCTCAGTATCGAATCCGCGGCGGGCCGAACGCTCGCAGACGGCAATTCCTCCTGGGGCGCCCCGCCTTTCCGTGCGCCCCATCACTCTGCCTCCAATATCGCGCTCCTCGGAGGGGGCGCCTTGCCCGGGCCAGGCGAGATTTCCCTGGCCCACCACGGAGTGCTCTTTCTCGACGAGCTGCCGGAGTTCAAGCGCGGCGTGCTCGAGGTGCTTCGCCAGCCCCTGGAGGATGGGCAGGTGACCATCTCGCGCAGTGCGGGCAAGGTCACGCTGCCCTGCTCCTTCATGCTCATTGCGGCGATGAATCCGTGCCCCTGCGGCCACCTGGGCGACCCCAGGCATCGCTGCCGCTGCACCCCCGCGCAAATCGAACGCTACCGGGCCCGCGTCAGCGGGCCCCTGCTCGACCGGATCGACCTGCATGTCGAGGCGCCGGCGCTCTCGGTGGCGGAGCTCCGCACCGTCGCGCCAGGCGAACCCTCCGCCACAATCCTGGCCCGGGTCCTTGCCGCCCGCGAGCGCCAGGCGGCCCGCCTCGGGGGCGCAAAGGCAGGAGTCAACGCCCGGATGGCCCACGGTCAGATCAGGAAGCACTGCCAGCTCAATGCCGAAACGGGCGACCTCCTTCAGGATGCGATGGAAAAACTCAAGCTCTCGGCGAGGGCCTACGACCGGATCCTCAAGGTCGCGCGGACCATCGCCGACCTTGCCGGAGCCGAGGCGATCGCCGCTCCGCACCTGCTGGAGGCGATCCAGTACCGGAGCCTGGACCGGGAGCTTTCTTGATGAATGAGCGGGATCTACTCTGGGTCCCGACGCCAGATGGTCGCGATACCGACCTTCCCCACCTGCGTCCACCGTCCGGGGACACGCTCTTTCAATGCTGGCTCAACTTCAAAGGGATACAGCGCCGCGTACAGCGGCCTGCGGGAAGCCTGCAAGGGTGCCATGACCGTGGCGAGCGAACCCCTGTTGATCTCATCCCACCGGAGAATCGCAAAGTTCGTATCGTAGTACACTGCGCCGCTTGTTTGCATGCACAGTACAACGGCGTTGGCGGGAAGGTTGGCCTTCAACCAGCCGGTTGTTTCCAGGTAGATATTCTCCTGATCCGGGATGGAAAGGGCGTAAAGCCTTCGCGACCAATGGTGGCCTGCGAGGAGGACGGCGCACATCCCCAACGTAAGAGGAATGAGCGGACGAAGGCCAACCACCCTGCCGGGCAGGATGCGTCTCAGACCCATAAGGCCGCCCACAATCAGGGCGGGGCCGATGGGCAGCAAAAAGCGAAGGTACCACCAGCTCTCATGCGTAAATCGGTACACCGAGTAAAATGCGACGTATGCAAGGATCCACGCGCCGAGCACAGCGCAGATGCGGGGCCCCAGCCTTCCCTCCCAACGCAAGGCAAAGACAAACACGATCACGGGGGTGAAAAGGATCGGAAGCCAGTGGGCATCATGGGCCAGCGTAACCATTACCCACTTGAATCCAAAGTCGGGGCCCAGGGTGCCATACCCGGTCCCGAGCCATTGCCCGTATGCCGCCCTGCTATCGAGCATGAAAAAGGTAGCACCTGGAAGGCCGCCCAATCCAAACCAAAGCCATCGCCGTAAGGCCCCCGGCCACCCTCGTGACGGCCAGCTTAGGGCGATTGCCAGGGGTGCCAGGCCAAGGACGTTTGCCGGCCGGATCAGAACTGCGCCGGCAAATGCGGCGCCGGCCGCGAGCGCCCATCGTTCGCGATCGATGGCGTACAAGGAAGCCAGCACCGCCGCGGTGACCCAGACCATGGCCGGCACGTCGCTCATGGCCTGGAGCGAGTACATGAGATAGAGCGGACTGGCGGCTAGGATCGCCATTGCAACGATTGCCCAGGAGGTCGGCATGCCAAGCGCGGAGGCCAATAGCCAGGTCAGGACCAGGCCGAGCACCCCGTGCAGCACCAAGACAAAATCGGCAGAGTGCCTCCATCCCACGAGGTGTTCGGCCGCAACCATCAGCAGTGGAAACCCGGTCGAGTAATAGGGCACGAGACCCGGGCCCTTGGGCGCCGGCTTCAGTCCCAGGGGCACATAAAGATAGCCGGGAGCCGCTGCTGCCGGCAGGCCGGGCAGTTCCCTCGCCTGCGCATGGACGGTCGCCGAGGCCAGCATCCTCGCGTGGATGAAGTATCCGGCCGAGTCGGCTCCGCCCGGGACCGCGGCAACATGGAAAATGATCAGGGCAGCGTACAGTCCGATCCCTGCAATTCCCGCCAAAACCAGCACCCGGTTACGAAGGGGATGCGCAGGCAGGCCTGGTGATGAAAACGGAGCCATTCCAGAAGGCCTTAGCTCGCGCGAAGACGGCGGCGGGGTCAACAAGGGACGGGTCAACAAGGGACAGGTTCAAAACGAGACAACAGCGCCAACCCGGTCGATTGGCCCAGTCCGTCAAATCGGGGTAACCCCAGGGTGACCTGTTCGCAGTTTGACTCCTTTCCGTCCCTGTCGCAGCTTCGCCCGATGAATTACCGGGTTACTTTGTTTGAATCGGACGAGGGTTGGGCAGTCAGCTGTCCCGATCTTCCCGGCTGTCATTCCCAGGGCACTACCCGGGAAGAGGCTCTGGTCAACATCAAGGACGCTATCGGTCTTTGGCTTGAGGTTGAGACCCAAGAAACGGGACTGAAGCGTATGGAGCAGGCTGAAGTCGTGATTTGAGCGATGCCCCGAATTCCGGGAGTCAGCCAGCACGATGCTGTCCGGGTGTTTTCGGGCCAATCCGAAGGGGTCAGGTTGCAAAAGTTGACCTGAGGCGGTTTTCAACGGGGGTTGCAGACCAAGGGCTGTCCCCTGGACGCCCCGGATTGACCTCAAACAAGGCGGATGCTGCACCTTATGCCTCTTGTTTCGGTCAGCTTATGAATCTATTAAACTCGCTTCAAGCTGGGCAAGAGCCGCGTTATAATTATTTCACCTTTAATTCGACTTACCAGCCGGGCTCTACGCAAGTCGCTCCATCTAATGGCAACTACTTTTACAGCCTACCCGGGGTGAAGAATCCGAAATAGGTCTTTTGCTATGCGCCTCTTCTATCCGCTACTTTTCTGTCTTGTGTCACTTGTACAAGCTTCGCCCGAAGTAGGTCCGACGATTACTGCGTCCGGCCCCGACTTTGACATTTTCGCCAGAGGTGTATTCGTCGGCGATGGTGCTCTGCTTACTGGCCATCCCAACGGAACATATATTTTACTGTTCAGTACAACGGGATCTGATTGGCATCGACTTTACTTTAAGGATTTGAGGCCATCTAGCTATTCGGCCCTGACTACAATTGGAGCCAACGTTTGGCTGGCTAGGAACAATGGTTTATGCTGGCTTAGCTGGGATGACGGGCTGTCGTGGAAGCAGGCAGAGTCGTCTCCAAACGTAACGTTTAGGTCGGATCCTGCGGCGCTTGCCCAGCTCGGCAAGCTTGGAGTATTGAGGGTTAGTGGCGACTCGAGAAGTCTTGAATTCCACGCTTCTAGTCCGCTGCCTCTCGATGAATTCACATGCGTTTCCGTCGTATCTCCAAATACCGCAGTAGGAGCGATTAGATTTCCCGGGAAGCATGGGGATGACTCGTTTGCTCTGGTCAGAACATTCGATTCTGGTCGCGACTGGCAGTGCCTCGTGAAGGAAGGAGGTTTTTCATTTTTCGAGACAGGCAATTGGTTTGTGCACCACATGTTTTTTCTGACCGCCCAGTCAGGTTGGATTTCGTCCGACGTTTTTAGCGATGTCTATCATACGAGAAACGGAGGAGATTCTTGGGTTAGGATTGAGGCCCCCGACCGGGTAGTGTCAGCAATCTTTTTTAGGAATGAGATGGACGGCCGCATAATCGGCGGGTCGACAGCGCGCGTTTACGAGACCCATGATGGCGGACTTCGCTGGAGAGAATTGTCGGATCAAGAAGTATTGGGTTATTCGTTTGTTGAGTATTTTTCCGGGGCGCCTGAATATCGGTGGAATGATTTTGGACTATATCGCGTCCTTTTATCGCACCTAAGCATGAGGTAATCCGAGATTGTGTATTACGCGATGCGCTGGTCAATCCGAAGGGGTCAGGTTGCAAAAGTTGACCTGAGGCGGTTTTCAACGGGGGTTGCAGACCAAGGGCTGTCCCCGGGACCCCTCGGATTGACCCTCGATGACCACCAGGGATAACCTGGACGCCCTCACCCCGGGGTAGTGTCCGTCAAGTTGCGTTCTTTCGGTGCGCGGGAGCTGGCGAGGAAGGTTTTGGTTCTGGGTTGAGCTATCGTTGTGGTTGAGGACCACTGGGTGGTCCGAAAGGACGGGGTTCAGCCTCCCTTGGTAGCAGACATGGACTCGGGAATGTCGCTGGGGACGGCGCCGGCGAGTCGCGGAGCGCGAGCCGGCCTCGCGGGGTCCGCGGGCGAAGGGGGTGAGGGTCCAGGGAGAGGGGTTTCATGCGAAGCTCGCCGCCACGATTTTATCGGGAGCGGGCGAAGTGATCGGAAGGCCATTGAGCCGGTTCATGTCCATGTACCGTTTGCGGCCCCATTGCGTGCCCACCACGTGGCGCAGCCGAGCGGAGACCAAGATCAGGGCGCTGTTGCCGTCGGGAAAGGCGCCGACGGCGCGGGTGCGCCGCCGGATTTCCCTCATCAGCCGTTCGAGGGGATTGTTGGTGCGCAGGCTGCGCCAGTGTTCCGAGGGAAAGTGAAAATACTGCAGCGTCTCTTCGACGCCGGTGGCGACGATCTCGGCCGCGCCGGCCAGCTTCATCTCCCGCAGTTTGGCGACGATCAACACGGCCTTGTCCCGCGCGGCCTGGAGGTCCTCCTGGGCGTGGACCGCCTTCAACATGGCTGCGACCTCGCGCACCTTGCTCGTCGGGACCGCCGTCCACACGTTGCGGTAAAAATGAACCGCACAGCGCTGCCAGCGGGCCGTCGGATAGAACTCGACCAGGCTCTCCACCAGGCCGAGGCACTTGTCGCTGACGAACAGGCGTACGCCGGAGAGTCCCCGACTTTTGAGATGCCGCAGGAAGTTGACCCAGGAAGCCTTGTCCTCCTTCGCCCCCTCCATGACGCCCAAGACCTCGCGGAAACCGTCCTGGTTGACGCCGATCGCGACCAGGATGCTCACGTTCTTCACCTCGCCTCCCCACGAGCGCTTCAGCCAGATCCCGTCGATGTACACGTAGGCGTGCTCTCCGGTGATCGGCTGGTTGCGCCACTCCTCGATCTGGACGGCGATCTTCTGGTTGAGCTCGCTGACGGTGCTGGGACTGACGCGGGTGCCCCACAGGGCCTGCGTGATGTCCTCGACCCGGCGGACGG
>Ga0302319_10007196_pt1 | contig 21915 bp, 15 predicted proteins | sample Bog_T0_2_FD_203319 | JGI IMG/M metagenome (GOLD analysis project Ga0302319, IMG submission 203319) | Peat permafrost microbial communities from Stordalen Mire near Abisko, Sweden - Bog_T0_2 | ecosystem: Environmental > Terrestrial > Soil > Wetlands > Peat | place: Sweden: Abisko, Stordalen Mire... | reverse complement strand
CGGCCCGTGCCGGCCACCGCGGAGTCTGCGCCGAACGCGTCGGCCAGCGCCCGCCAGTCCTCGCCGCCGCGATGCCATGAGATCGGCAGGCCCCGCATCGGCAGGCCCGCCTCGGCCGCCGCGGCCGCGGCAGCCGAGGCGATCTGGCCGGCCAAGCCGGACTTCAGCCCGGTATAGGCCGCGGCCCGGAGGTTCACGCCGAGCGCGGGTCCCACGGCCAGCCGCCCCGCGCCGGCCAGTTCGAGCGCATCGTCACCGGTCACCACCGGCTCGCCCCGCCCGCCACGCAACCCTGCCACCGTCCGCTGGCCCTGCGGCCCCCTGAGGCTGATCAGGTTCAGCCGCGGGATCACCGTGCCCGCCAGCTTCGTCAGCGGCGGATTTGCCAGCGGCCCGTAGCCCTGACCGAGCATGGCGGTCAGCACCCCGCGCCGCTGCATGCTGCGCAGTGCGGCCAGCACCCCCGTGGCGTGCAGCGGGAAGCTGTCATTGACGAAACCACCACCGGAGCACACGGCAAGGTCACACCCCTGCAACGCGTCCAGCAACTGACCCGCGCCGGGGCTGAAGCGCCAGGCGGCCCACGGCCGCGCGGATATGGCCCGCTTGTATCGCAGGCCGATGCCGCCACGCACCCGGTCCGGCAGCCGGCCCATTGGCCCGCGCTCTGGCATCAAGACAATCGGCTCGGTGCCGGGGCAGAGCGCGGTGAGCCGCTCGCGGCTGGTGGTGATGATCTGGAGACGAGCGTGCGGCCACCGATCCTGCAGCCGGGTGACGGTGGCCTTCAGCATGGCCGTATCACCGATGTTCAGCAGGTCATAGCCACTGTGCTCGATGAACACCCGAGGCTGGGCGGCTTCGCCCCACGGCGATGTGCCTGGCACGACTACACTCCCTTTGCCCAGCGGGACAACCTCCCGGGTGTTTCTGGCCCCGCCCACCTGGCCATCCCGTCGGCTGGTCCGGGTGATAGCGCTGACGACCCGGCGTCCTGGCTCCTGACCCGGGACGAGGGCCGCGGTCCCGCAGGCTGGCCGTCGGCCCGCAGATCCCGTAGCACCAGCGGCACGTAGTATATGGCCTGCAGTGTCACCGCGGCGAGGAAACCCAGCGAGATCCCGGTCAGCCCGTCGAACCAGCCCGCCACCGCGGTCAGGCACACCTCCAGGCCGGCGCCGATGCTGCAGATCGCGCCGGCCTTCCGCAGCCTGTTGTTGACCCGGGCCACGGCGACGTAGCACTGCTTGAACACATTCGGGAAGTAGGCGACGGCCATCACGATGAGCGCTGTCCTGGCGATCTCGTAACCCGGGCCGAATGATCTCATCGCCGGGCCAGCCAGCGCGGCGACAGCCACGGCCGCCGAGCCACCGAGCACCAGGCTGACGCGCAGCGCCGCGCGCAGCCGGGGCGCGAGCCCGCGTACGTCGCCGACCGCCACCGCGAAGAGCGCCGTGGACAAGTGCGTCGGCAGGATGTACAGGAATGAGGCAATCATCCAGGCCTCGTAGAAGGCCGCGGTGGCATGCGCGCCGAGCAGCGAAGCGACCAGCAGCGGCAGTCCCAGCCGCGGCAGCGACAGCGAAAGGTTCAGGGTGTTGTGATGCAACGTCATGACGCCCCGGCCCCGCATGGACGAGAGCCGGACCGGCTGGCCGAGCTGGTGGCTGCGGGCGGCCAGGTGTCCCGCCGTCGCCACCATCGAGATCGCGATCCCGGCCACCCAGGCCCAGACCATGGTCACCTGCGAGTGACTGCCTACGGCCACCGCGAGCAGGACGAGCAGGGCCAGCTTCACGACGCTGAAGTAGCTGTTCCGGTAGAGCTGCACGCTGCTCGCCCGGATCCCGACGAGCGCCTGGTCGAGGACCATCCCGGCGGCGGTCAGTCCCACCCCGATAATGAAGCCAGCGGCTACCCACGGCGACGCCATGTCCGCCCCGATAGCGCCGTGCGAGAACCGCAGGGCGGCCCAGGAGACGGCGGCCAGTGCGGTCGCCAGTACGGTCACCGCAAGCAGGCTCGTCGCGATCAGCGAACCCATCGCACCGCGGCACCGGCCCGCCTCCGCGATCAGCATGGTGCCGAATCCGAACATGCCGATCGTGCCGAGCAGAGTTACCGACGAGATCACCGCGGTCGCCGCCCCGACCTCGTGGATCGGCGCCATCCGGGCCGCTGTCCACCAGTAGGCAAAGCCCAGGGCCGACGTGACGACCGTCGTACCAACCAGGGACGCCGAGGGGCCCAGCACGTCCCCGAACCGCCTTACCCAGGACCAGCCGACCCGGTCGAGCAACTCCGCCGTCGTCATCGGGCCCCCCGGGGGGCGAGGTGGACCTCCCGGTAGGGCGCCCGCGACGTGGTTCCGCGATAGGCGACCACCGTCACCGAAGCCGACGCGGGTGCCGGGACCGTCTTCCGCCAGGTAACCCCCGGCGCCAGCCGGAGCGTTATCGAGTCCGGCCTCCCGCCCGCCACGGCGATCGCAATGATGAAACGGGTAGACGCAGCCTCCTCGCTGGTCAGCTCGATCTTTACCGAACGCTCGGCACCGCCCGCACGCATCGCGGACAGCGCGCTGAAGACGGGGTAGCTCTGGCGGCCCGCTGTCCATCCGGACAGGGCGACCGCGGCGGCCAGCACGGCTCCCGCCGCCGTCAGCGACGCGCCCCACAAGATCCCACGGCCAGCTTCCGGCCGAGTAGCCCACCACCTGCGCGGATTGCGTGGTTCGTTCGGGTCGCCCCGCCGGGCGAGCACTCCGACTGCCGCAGCCTCTGCCGCCAGGGCGATCAAGGCGGCCCAGAGCGGGCGGTCCAGGTGGAGACGGAGGGCCGCGGCGGCTATGGTGCCAAGCACCAGCACGGCTATGGGCAGGGCAAGGGCCACGGTGGCCCGTTCCACCGCGGACAGCCCGGCGCGGCCGAGCAGTACGCAACCCCCGGCCACGCCCAGCACGGTGAGGTTTGCCGCAAACCCGAGGACAGCGAGCGGCCGTGGCCCGACCGCGTCCGCCACGCCGAGCAGGGGCACGGCGACCACCAAGGTAACGAGCCAGCCTGGGGCGAACGGGTCTAGCTCAACCGTCATACGCTGAACCTCGCAGGTCATAAAGGTGGATGTCACCGCTGTCGTAGATGAGGCTTACGCCGGTCACGCGGTCTGGGGCGGTCAGATCTGTTCGGGGCAGTGGCGAGCTGTACCGTCCGGCGTTCGGGTCTACCGGGAAATAGGCGCCGCTGGCTGGAAGCTGCATGCTGTCCCTCAGGTCGACCGCAAGGAATTCGATGTCCTCTCGCTTCACGAATGAGCGGGCCGTGGCATCGGCTCCGCTGCCGTCGAACAGCACACCGCCGTCACGCACCGTGTTCTGGTCGCCGATTGTGGCCAGCAAGGTGTACGCGGTAAGGTCCCCCGCCCACCGGTGCCCGGGGCCGAGCGCGCTCAGGGCCCACTCGGCGGCCGCGATTCCCTGTGGATCCACGGACCGCTCGTACCCGGCGGCCAGGTACGGCCCGGGCAGCCGATCCCAGGCCGGCGGCCATCCGGCCGCTACACCACCCATCAAGATCACCGCAGCGGCCACTGCCGGAGTCGCTCCGTCCAGCAGAGCCAGGCCGCGGCGGCCCGTGTCGTGGTGGTCGAGGCGGCGACGGCGGATGTCGTGCAGGACGATGGCCGCGACCAGCGCCACCGGAACATAAATGAAGGTGGACGCCCGGCCGGACAGCTCAGCGCCGTCTGACGCCACGAAGCGCAGGCCGGTGGCCACGAAGATCAGCAAGGCGCCGCCGATCAACGGGAGCGTCCACGGCTCAGCATGGCGTTCCGGCCACAGGTCCCGGCTGCCGCGCACCACCAGGAACGCCAGAATGCCCAGCGCCCCGATCGTGGCCAGCCGCTCGTCCAGCGGTTCTGCCACGGACGCCCGCCCCGGCGCCATCCCCCCGAGCTGGCCGCGCAGCAATCCGGTCGCGCTGTTGCCGAGAGAAGCCGCCACCGGGGCGAGGTAGCCGAACACATCGCGGGCGACCAGTAGCACCCACGCGAGCACCGCCGCCGTGGCCATCAGCCACGCGGCTACCGGCCACAGCCCCCGGCCAGGCCGGGGCCGGCGCAACCCGGCCGCGGCCAAGCCGCCCAGCAGGGCGACCATCACGAACGACGTGACGTGGTGGGAGACCGTCACCACGCCGATCGCGATCAGCAGGACCACCCAGCGGCCAGCGGCGTGGCCCGGCAATCGCAGCAGGCGGAGCGCCCACACCGCCAGCAGCAGGAACGGCAGGGCCAGGGTCTGGTAAATGTACATGGCGTCAAAGAACATGTAGAGCGGGTTGGCCGCGTAGATGACGCAGGCCAAGGTGGCCACGCGCCAGTCCGCCCTGATCCGCAGGCACAGCACGTACAGGGCACAGACCAGCAGCAGACGCAGCAGGGCCGCCACGATGAAGGCGGTTGCCGTCAGGGACAGGCCAGTAGATGCGCTCAGCGCGCCGCCCAGTGCCTCCAGCCCCGGGTAGTGGACAGCCACCGGGAGGGAGTAGTTGGCCTGGCCCAGGCTGCCGGACTGGATCACGTTGACGGTTCCGCGCCAGTGCTGCAGCTCGTCCGGGAACTTGAGCGCCAGCGGGCTGTACATCCTGAAGAGCAGGGTCTGCTGGACGAACAGCAGGAGCAGCAATGCGAAGCCCTCGGCCGGCCTGGTGAGCCGGGGCGAATACGCCCGGAGCGCGATTGGTACGTAAACCAGCAGCTGTCCGGGCCAGTACAGCGCGCTGAGGTACGGCCATCCTTCCCGGCCCGCGGCGTAAGCGGCGGCCACGGCCAGGGTGCCCACCGACGAGAGGAGCACGATCAGCGGGAAGGCAACAGGCCCGCCGGCGTCCCCGCCTGCTCGCGTATGCAGGCCGGTGGCCCGGGCCGCGGCCGGACGGTTCCGCCCGGATGGGCCGGCGGCCGGCAGGCGGACCGGGACGATGTTCCGACTCACCGCCCAGCCACCCGCCGTTGCTGTCGCCGGGCCTTCCAGTACGCCGCCGGTCCATGGGCCAGCCCGCTGCGGTTTGCCGCCAGCAAGTCAGCCGGGAACGACTTCCCGAAGCTCTGCGCACGGATCCCGCCGGACCCGGCTAGCTCACGAATGGCCCGCGGGGCCAGGGCCAGCAGCCGGAACGCGTGCAGCGGGTGCCGGGTCACCACCGCCGCGTAGAACGCCGTCAGGCCCACGCCGTATCCGTACAGCTGGCTGCGCAGCGCCTCGTGCGTGCTCCGGTGATAGTGCCAGAGCAAGGCCGCGGGCCGGTAGGCGATGCGCCGCCCATCCAGCAGCAGCGTCGAGAAGATATCGGTATCCTCGCCACCGCAGGTAGCGGCCCCGGCGCCAAGTGCGGTGTCGAAGCCGCCGAGTTCGCGAAGCACCGCCAGGCGGAAAGCCATGTTCGCGCCGGTGCCGAAGGGCGGCAGCGGGAAAAGTGCCCTGGTCTTCCCCATCTCGCGGCCGTCGAAGATCACCGGCCGGAAACCACGCCCCTTGCTGTGCCCGCCGAACCGCTCGTAGAGCTGCTGGGCCCGTGTTCGCAGCTCACGAGGCGCGATCAGCCCGGCGACGCAGTCCACGGCCGGTTCCTCGATGAAGCTGCGGACCAGTTCCGACGCCCAGTACCGGCAGGCCACCTCGTCGTCGCCCAGGAACGCGATCAGCTCCGTCTCGCACTCGGCGACGGCCCTGTTGCGGGCGTGCGATAGGCCGGGCACCGGCTCAGCCACGTACCGGACTGGCACCCGGAACTGCCCCGACTCCACGAACTGACGTATCCGATCGTCGCGGGGAGCGTTGTCGACCACCATCACGGTGAGCCGTGGGTAGCTCTGCCGCTGCAGGCTGTCCAGGCAGCGCCGCGCGTCCTCAGGCCGGTCCCGCGTGCACAGGACCGCCGTGAGATTCACCGGACTGGCCTCTGCCGCGTCCAGTCCCCGCAGCCAGGCCGGGCGGCTGTCCGGCACCACGCCGTTCAGCGGGAGGCCGGCCGGATGATCGCGCCAGCCCGCCGCGCGCAGCCGGGCCCGCAGCTCGCGTCCTGCCTGGGCATCCGCCGCACGGCCGAGTTCCTCGGCTGACAGGCCCGCGTCGGGGACGGCCACCCACAGCCCGGCGACCGGTTCGCTGAACACCCGGACCAGCACGAAGGCCCCGCCCACCGGCTGGCCCGTGCCGTCCATCGCGGGCAGGGCCGGAAGGCCGTCCGCGAGGTCCACCTCGGCCACCAGCCAAGGCCGCTGCGCCGCCCCGAGCTCCACCTGGACAGTCACGACGGGTCCTTCCCGAATCCGCGTTCAGCGCGCGCCGCCGTCATCGGGCCGGAACCGTGTACCCGGCGCCGGCGGTCGGGCCCGGCGGCCGGCCGCGGCGCACAAGGTAGCCGAGGCCAGCCGCGGTAAGCCCGACGCAGATGGCCGACGCCCGCTGTGCGGCACCGACCTCCCGGCCCAGGACCGCCTGCCGGAGCTCGCGGCAGATTCCCCGTGGCAGCGTCCTGCTGGCATGCCGTCGCTCGTCCCGCAGCCCTTCGTCCCGCCCCAGCAGGACCGCCAGTTCCGCCTTTCCCTGGCCCTCGCTGTAGCAGCGGAGAACGAAGTACCGGAGGGTGCCACGGTGCGGCGGCACGCTGTGGGCTATCCGGGCCGACGGCTCGTACCACCAGGGCCTGCCCCCCAGCGCGGTGGTCAGCCGGATACAGAAGTCGGTGTCCTCGGGTCGGCAGACCTGGCCGAGCTTGCCGAATCCCTCCCGGAAGCCGCCAACAGCCCAGAAGTCATGCCGGGCCACCGCCATGTTCTCTGACCACACATTGCGGACGGTGGTGGCGGTCCTCGGCTGGCCGCGGTAAGAGGCGCCGACTACCCACAGGAACTCCTCCGGCATCCAGCCCGGCGTGCGCCCGAACCACATCGGCTCCACGTAGCCGCCCACCCCGGCCACATCTGCGCGCGCGAGCGGCGCGGTCAGGTTTCTGAGCCACCCCGGCCCGGCGACCGTATCGTCGTCCAGGAACGCCAGGACGCTGCCGGCTGCCACCGACGCACCAGCGTTGCGGGTCGCGGAGGCGCCCCTGGCCCCCTGGTTGTGCACAGTGACCGCACCTGGGACCTGCCGGCATACCCACTTGTACAGATCGAGGTTGTTGTCCACCGCGACGATCACCTCGTGCGGCCGTGGTTGCTGGCTAACCGCCGAAGCAACGGTCCGGGTGAGGCCCGCCGAGCGCTCGAGCGTATATGCCGCGATAACGACGGATGCCGTGCCCGCCGCAGCCATCCGGCCGGTCACCTCGGCTCTTCGACGAGGTCCGCGTTTACCGGCAGCTGATTGGTGATGGGGATGTTGACCGGCACCTGACTGGTGATGGCGATGCGATCCATCCGGACCGGCCGGCGGCGCTCCGCCAGGACGGTGCGCAGCACCCGGAGGCCGTCCGGGAGCGCATGCAGGTTGCTCACTCCGTGCAGGCGAGCCCTCTCCGTGCTGCCGACCTCGGTGATGCTGACGCCAGCGTGGGCCATCCGGACATTGATCAGGGTCTCGATCTCGAACCCGTCGCCCCACCGCATCGCGTCGGCCGACACACCAGGGGAATGCACGGGGGGCAGGTCGAGCACCGGGAGCAGAAAGGCGCGGAATGCGTTGTAGCCGTAGCAAAGATCGGTGTAGTCCGTGCTAAAAAGGCGGTTGACCAGGCCATTCAGGGCTGCGTTGCCTAGCCGCCGGAGGCGGGTGATGTCGTGGCTGCTGCCGCCCTTGCTGAACCGGGTGCCCTTGGCGAAGTCGGCCCCGGACGCGAGCGCCGCCACGAAGGCGGCGATCTCATCGGGGTCGGCCGACCCATCGGCGTCGAGCATCACGATAATGTCGCCGGTCACCGCGGCGAATCCGCAGGCCAAGGCGTTGCCCTTGCCCCGCCTCCCCTGATGGATGATCTTAATGTCCGGACGGATCTGCCGGGCCACCTCGACAGTGCCGTCCACGGAATGGCCGTCTACCAGGATCACCTCGTGCAGGCCTGCTGGCAGGGCGTCAAGCACGTACGGCAAGTTGAGCGCCTCATTGCGAGCGGGGATCACGACCGAGACCCGTTCCGCGAGCTCTCCTTGGGCGTACAGACTTCGCACAAATCCTCCCCCGTGAGATTGTCAGGCCGGCCGCAGACCATGAGGACGCCCCGGAAGAGACCTGCGGCCCGCTACCCGGCCCCCGGGTTCGAGTCCTCTGGCACTGTCACTGATGGTGATATTTCATTCACGCAGCGTATTGAGAAGCAGCCCCTCTCCAGGCAGCTTTCGCCCATCCTTGACCATGTGATGTCGCTCACATCTTCTTGCTGGCCCTGGCCGGGCTTGCGCAGCTTGTCGGCATTTCGGGCTGGCCTTGTTTGCTAGCATCGCGCCTGGTCATGGGCTGTGAGCTGGGCCGGAACCGGGTTGTTCGGGCACGCCAAGGAGCACCCTGGCGCGCTTTGGGGTGGCAGCAGCGCCGTAGGGATGAGCTCACACAAGAGAGGATTCAGCGGCTGCCATGTGGTGCTCGATCACCGCCAGCAGCCGCCGGTGCTCTGCGTTCAGGCTGTCGCGGTGCGGGGCGGTCAGCCCCGCCGCCCGGACCAGCGCCTGGCACGGGACAGCCTTCAGGGTGGCGTCGAGCAACGACCACGACAGTTCATCGAGGGCCGCCCGCACCGGCCCGGGCTGCCGCGTTCGCGCGCAGACCTCATCCAGCGCCTGCATGCGCTTCGTCACCTCGGGGACGGGCGCCACCTCCAGCGGAAAGGCGTCAGCCCCCGGGCACGGTGAGCACCCAGCCTGGGCTGCCTCGAAGGTATTGAGCAACGGGCTCACCGCGCCGGCCGTCTCCGGGTCATACAACCCGGGGAACGGCACGGCCTCGTAACCACGGTCATAGCCGCTCAAGTAGATGGGCGCGTGAGAACCGGTCCGCACGAGGACACCGAGCGCCATGTCCAGCAGGCTCACCGGCCAGCCGAGGTCGGTGATGGCATGCAACCGCAGCGCGCCGGCGCCCGCGCCCGCACTGGCCCCGAGCAGCAACTGGGCCGACTCGAGCGCGGACTGCGCGTAGAAGGCGGCATCCGGGCTGTGCAAGCGGATCACGCCGCCCTCGCACCACTCAAGCAGCCGGGCATGGATAATCGAGTTGTCGACTACATGGGTGAACCTGACGGCAGAGTAGCTGGCCGCGCCGCGCGCCGCTGCCCGTGACAGCAGCCATTCGGTGACCCGCTTGGACGCGGTGTATATATCGGGGGAATACGGGCGCAGGGCCTTGCCGGTCGAAGCGCACACCACCTGGGAAGCGCCGGATCCGGCGGCGGCGGCGATCACGTTGCGAGTACCGAGCACGTTCGTGGTCACGGTGCGGTGCACCTCGTGCTCGGCCAGTCCCGGGTCTCGCTGAGCCGCCACATGGAAGACGACATCGGGCCGGATGTCGCCGAAGACATTGGTCAGCCGGCCTAGGTCCCTGACGTCGGCGCAGACGTACTCGGCGCCGTCCAGCCGCGGCCCCCCGGCGCAGCCGCGGCTCACGCTCACCAGTCGCCGCGGGCGCAAGCCAACGAGCTGTGCCAGCAGCGCTGACCCTATGCACCCTGTCCCGCCAGTGACCAGCACCGACCTGCCGTGGAGCGACGCCTCGAGTTCGGCGCGGGGCAGCCCGATGCTCCGCCGGCCTATGGCCAGAAACCGGCTGTACTCCCGCAGCGCATCGGGCTTGGCGGCCAGCAGAGCCTGCGTCAGATCAGCCAGCCTCCGCGACTCCGGACGACTCAGGCGCGGTCGGCCTTCCGGTGCCACAGCACGCATTCTCGTGATGATCTCGGGGACGGTCAGCACCGCGAAAACCTCCATTAATCGTGCGGCTGACCTCGGGGCAGACGGGCTATCAGGGCCAAGGTGAATGAGGTCAGCGAAAGGTAACTATATTCCTTCGCCGGGCAAGCTTCCGGGCCGTCAGCGGGCTCCCTAATGGACGATTCCGCCGAACTCATTGCCTTACCTGTGCAACGCCAGGAAATAAGGCAAATACTGACAGCTGATTCCCGGCTCGCCGTTCCCATCGGACTGCTCACCATGTGCAGGCGGCCGACGGCACGTCACCCCGCCTGCTGAATCGCCCCTCTGTCCGGATTCCGTCCCAGCCGGATCGGTGCGGAGGCGGCACATTTCCCCGGACAGGGGATCCATTATGATTTTCCCTGGAAAGGAACGGCGACAAGTGCCGGAAAAGGGGAAAGGCGTAATTAATCGGGCTCGTGCGCCGCGAGGCGCACGGAAAGTGCGGCGGCCTGCGTGCGGTGGTGCATGCCCAGCTTGGCGAACACGGATGACACATAGTTCCCGACGGTCTTTTCCGCCAGGAACATGTGCTCGGCGATCTGCCGGTTGGTCAGCCCGTCGCCGATCAGTTCCAGGACCCGTTTTTCCTGCGCGGACAGGGCCGACAACGGGTCAGCGCCGGCCTTCGGGGCCCGGAGCCGCTCCATCACCTGCCGTGTCGCATGGGGATCGAGGATCGACTCCCCAGCGGCGACGGTGCGCACCGCGCTGACCAGTTCGGCGCCGCAGGCCTGCTTCATCACGTAGCCGGCAGCGCCGGCCATGATCGCGCCGAGGAGCGCTTGCTCATCCCCGTAGGAGGTCAGCATGAGGCAGGCGGTGCCCGGAAGCCTGGAGCGAATCTCACGGCAGGCCGACACCCCGTCACCGTCCGGCAGCCGTACGTCGAGCACGGCGACGTCTGGCCGCAGCGCCGTCACCCGGGCCAGCGCCGACTCCACCGTCCCGGCCTCGCCGATCACGTCGATGCCCGGTTCAGCGGTCAGCAGGTTCCGCAGGCCGCGCCGCACGACCTCATGGTCATCGAGGAGGAACACACTGATCCGGGCGTCCCCGTCGTCGGTCGCCGCTTCGCTGCTCGCGTTCATCTTCCGCTCCTTCCGCGCCCGGCTGCGTCCGCGGGACTTACACCTGCGCGGCCGGCTCGTGATCGCCAGCAGGAAGGACCCGCGGGCACTGCCCGGCTGGACAGCGGGCGGGTCCCGAGCCCCGCCCAGATGGGCTATAGCAACCGTCCGTAAGTACCATATTACTTTCAGTAGCAGATAGTTCCGCCAGCGGGCTGCCGGGACAGTGCGACAAAGCCCTGGCGGCAGCGTCCGGGTGCCGGCCGCGCTGCGAGGTCAGGCCCAGTGTGCGAATCGAACTGGCTGGCTGAATACCAGGGGGGCACAAGTGGCGGTGCGGGTTCTGGTCGTCGATGACGCTGATGCCATGCGAAGGGCGGTCCGCCGGGTGCTGACCGACAGCGGGTATGAGGTGGATGTCGCGGGCACGCTTGCCGAGGCGCGCGGGATGCACCCGGGCAACTACGCGGCGGTGCTGGTGGACGCCCGCCTGGGCAATGAGCGAGGCATGGATCTGGTGGAAGAGCTGTGTGCCCAGGACCCGGCTGCGACCGGGCGGTGTCTGCTGATGACGGGGGGAGCCATCGGCATGATCCCTGAAGGCCTCGCCTACCTGGCCAAGCCCTTCGAGCCTGGCGAGCTGATCAAAGCCGTCCGTGCGCTGCATCAGCCGCACACTGTTCCGGCCCCCGGCCGGTGGCCGGAGGCCGCCCCGGACTCCGGCGCGCCATCACCGGCAGCAGCGCCGGGCGCAAGCCAGCCGGCGGCCGGTACTTCCCGCGGCGGGAAGCTGCTGGAACTGACCCGGCGGCTCCGCGACCGGGAACGCGACGAGCAGGCCGATTTCCTGCACGACGGCCCGCTCCAGGAGCTGGCAGCGGCCACCCTTGACCTGCATATGATGCGCCAATCGGCACCGGCCGCCACGGCTCAGTCGATCGACACGGTACTGCAGCGGCTAGATATCGCCGCCCGGTCACTGCGCTGGCTGGTGCAGGGAACCGGGGCTCTCCGGGTGCCCGAGACCCGCCTGGCCGTGTGCTTGCAGCAGCGGACCGCGTGGCTGCTCGCGAGGCCGATCACCGTGAGTACCGGCCCTTGGCCAGTGGGCGCTGAGGCGATCGACGCCCTCGCCATCACCGACGTCGTTGAGCTGATGCTTCTGGCGATGGCGGACGCGGGTCCGTGCGCTCGGGCCCATGTTGCTGTGCGGACTGAGCAGGACTTGACCCGGATCGAGCTGACCCTCACCCGTGCGGCGGAAGATGGCCAGGCGCTCGGCGACCCGGCGACGGCCCGGGCACTCCTGGCTGAGCTGGCTTCGGCGCTGCTGGCCGACGCGGATATCGAGCTCGGCGAGCAGCAGTGGCGAGCCCTGATCACCCTGCACCGACACGAGAAGGAGATTTTAGCTGAGCCGGCTGCGTCACCGCCGCCAGGCCGAGTGGTCCTGGCCGCGATCGGCAAGCGCATGGAGCAGGTGGGGTTGCACGTACAGATCTCGGTGCCGCCGGTGTGCCGTCACCAGGTCTGCTCGGCGGCGCGGACGAGGAGCTCGTTGACCGCGACCCGGCGGTCGCGGGTGAAGTCAACGGGCGGGCCGCGGAGAACGTCGCCGCCGCGCAGGCGGCCAGCGGCTCCCGGTGACTGCTGGCCCCGACCCGGCTCCCGTGCCCCACCGCCCGGCGCCGTCCCAGGCCAGGCCGACCGTCATCGCCGCCAGGAGGGCCAGGCCGCCGAACACGCGTGTGCGCGAGCCGGTCTGGATGATGGGCCCGCTGTCCCCGAAGATCTGGGCCGAGATGCGGTCGCGGGGCGGGACACTCGCCTGCTGCTGCTGTGCCGCGAGGAGAAGGCCGAGCATGCGCGCCGCGACCGCGAACGTGCGGCGGGCATCCGCCGCCACCGGCGAGGTAGCGGTCAGCGTGGCCAGCGGGACGCCGTAATAGGGATATTCCTCGTTATACAGGTTGACGAGCGCGAGGCTGACACGGGCGCCGCGGCCCGTGGCGCCGATCTGGCGCTGGACCGACGGGCTCATCAGGATCTGGACCATTGCCTCGCCGCTGGTGATGAGAGACGGCGCGAACATGTAGTAGGCATTGGGGGCATTCTGGGCTTTAGGCAGGGAAAACTCTACTGTCGCGCTCTCGAGGTACATATGCGGGCTGGTCCCGATGTCGTACCCCGCCCCGGCCGCCAGGAGCAGCGTCGCCACCACCAGGGTCAGGCGAAGCCTTTTTCTCGCCTTTCCGAGAGGATTCATCGCGCCACCGCCATCGCATCCTCCGTGCTTTCCGCTGCCCCCGCGAAAACCGCGGAAATTGTCTGACCGATACCGGCCCGGCGCGGGACAACTATAGTGAACCAAGGCGGCGCACGGGCACTTCATCATCCGTAAACTCAGGATAGAAGAAGACGGCATCCCTCATCCAGGCAATCCCTTATGGTCTGTTTTCCCGGGAAATGTGCGTGCCGCCGACACGAAAAGCCGTACATTCGAGTATTTAGGCGGGATGGATGGACCTCAGGCAAGCAGTCCGTATCTGGCGGGCGCGGTGGATCTTGACCTCTGTGCTGCTCATTCTGGCCATGGCCGGCGCTGCCGCGGCCGCGGCAAAGATGCCGCGTTCCTACCAGTCGGCTTCCTCCGTGGTGCTGCTGGCATCACCCGTGGCCTCCATGCAGAACGGCGGCAACCCGTTCCTGAGCTTCAGCCCCTCGCTGACCCTGACCGCCGACGCCGTCAGCAGGGCGCTGATGGCACCGGGAACCGTCAGGCAGTTGGGCGCACAGGGATTCACCGCCCCGTACACCGTCGCGCTCCCGCCCTATACCACCTCGACGACCGGATCCGTCCTGCTGTTCACGGTCACGGGCACGGACGCAGCCGGGGTACAGCGCACGCTCCAGGCGGTGACCGCGCAGATCGGCCCTCAGCTGGCCAAGCTGCAGCTCGGTATCCCGGCCCGCGGCCAGGTGCGCGCCGAGACGCTCTCCTTCACGCCGCAGGCGACGCTCAGCATCAGCCAGACGGCACGGCCACTGGTCGCCGCCGGCGTGCTGCTGCTCGTGATCTGTCTCGGGACCCCAATCGTCGTGGACGGGCTGGCTACCCGGCGGCAGCTCAGGGATCGGTCGGCGCTCCCGGACTACTCGGCGCTCCCTCAGGACCGGGCACTCCGTGATATCCCGGCCTTCCCGCACCGGCCGGCGTTCCGGGAGGAGCCGACCATCCCGGTGGAGCTGGCCTTCCCAGGAGGAGCCACCCGAAGTGCCCATCAGCGGGCCGGCGACGACCCGGCCCGGGGCGAGCCACGGCTGCCCCCGTCCTCCTGGCCGCCCGCCCGCAATGGCGGCCCGCCACGCCAGGCATCCGGGCCGACGGGCCGGCGAGCGGGCCGCGGGGACGTCAGCCGTTAATGATCTGCAGGGGCTCGGCCTAGTTCCCGGCCGGCTGCTGCGTGCGCCCCAGTCTCCATGCCGCGCCCACGCAGCCGAGCAGCAGGAAGAACAGGCCGGCCGCGATGGAGAAGGACAGCGCGTCGAACGACGCGAAGCACACGGCGCCCGCCGCGATCGATGCGGCCAGGCATTGCCCCAGGTCGCGGGTCCGGGCATCGGCCGCCTCGGCTCGCGCGCTCCGAGCGGTGAACCAGCCCGTCGCGAAGCACGCCACCAGGGCGAGGAGCCCGAGGACCCCGGTCTCAAGCAGCGAGGTGAGGTACTGGTTGTCGACGAAGAAATAGGTCTGCGGGAAGAACGTCTGGAACCCCTGGCCGAGCCACGGGTGTGCGGCGATATAGGGCACCGCCTCTGAGTACGCGCCGGCACGAGACAGGCTGCTACGGTCGGTCCCGAGCTGGCCGAAGAGCGCGGCGAAACTGCTCATCAGGCTCGGCTTGACCAGCCACGCGAGGGCCGCCGCGGCGAGCCCGGCCAGGCAGGCGCGAAACCAGTCGCGGCGGTGCCAGGTCGGGAAGAGCACGATGCAGATCACCGCGAGCCCGAAGAAGGCGGAGCGTGATCCGGTCATCGGCACCGCCGCGGTGATGAGCGCGACCTGCAGCCAGCGGCGGGCCCGCAGCGCCGCGGGCGCGAAGCGGGCCTGATGGAGGGCGACCGGCAGGCTCATCGCCAGCACCGCGTTGAACTCGAGCGGCTGGCCGGTCGTCGCCATCACCCGGACCAGGCCATTGCGGCTCATGAGATCCGTCAGCTGCTGATGTACGGACAGGCCGGGCAGCACGATGTACTTGGTGAGATCCACGCCGGTGCAGAACTCGATCACGCCAAGCGCGGCCATGGCCGTGGCGAGCATGACGATCCGGCGAAGGAGGGTCCTCAGCCGGTCAGCCTGGTCGATCCCGTCCGCCGCGAGCGCCAGCACGCCAACCCATCCGGCCAGCACAATGAGGCCGCGGTCGGCGCCGCTCTGCTGGGCGGCGGGCACGGCATGCCGGCTGGCCGATATGTACGCTGCCACGACCGTGCCGGCGAAGATCGTCGCGGCGACCCGGACGGGCTGTGTGCCCCGGTCCAGTCCGAGGCCGGGGTGCTGGCGGGCCACCAGGTACCAGCACAGTATGCCGACCGCCAGCAGGGCGGCGGGCGCGCCTGCCGCCCCGAACGACCCGACGACCAGGGACGAGGGTATGGCCATCAGCAGGAACGCGTAGCAGCTCAGCAGCGTGACCGCGTCGATCCTCCGTGGCGGGCGGCCGACATCGGCGTCATGACCGGTGAGCAGGGCGGCTGGGCCCGGGCCATATCCCGTCATGCCGGGCCGTAACGGCTAGCGGGCGTATTTCCGGCATTCCCGCCTATTCGGTCATCCTCGTTTATCCGGCCATTCCTGCCCATCCAGTGCCAAGCCATTCTTATCTCTCCCGCGCTTCTGCCCGGTGGCCCGTGTAATGCCGGTCGGCCACACTACGACAGCCATCACATCTTTACATCAGGATCTGATAATCCAGGCGGCCTGTGCTATTCCTCCGGCGGTATTACCGTGGCATGCGCCTGCCCGGGCAGCCCAGTTCGGCCGGGCGCCGCCCTGGCCTGAGCAGCGCCACAACCGCATGCCAGGACTCACGGCGCCCGCGCGGCACTTTCGACATCTGGTTGGCCACGATGAGCCAGTAGTAGGCCCAGGACGCGAGCGCGCCATGGCGGCGCCGGTACAGCCGTACCCGGTTGACCATCTGCATGGAGTGCGTCCGGTGGCTGCGGCCCGACTGCCCGCCGATGTGGACCGCAACCGACCGCGGTTCGTACCGGGTGAGCAAGCCGGCGTCCCGTGCCCGCAGCGCCAGGTCGGTCTCCTCGGAGTAAAGAAAGTAGGTCTCGTCCCAGCCGCCCAGAGCCTCGTAGCATTCCCGCGACATGAGCAGGGCAGCGCCGAGCGCCCAGTCCACGGTGCACGGCCGGGTGTACGCGGACGGGTCGTAGACGTATTCGGAGAAGACCGCCAGCCGTGTTTTGGTGAGGCCCAGTGCCCGCGCCAGGGTGGGCTCGCGCCGCAGCGACAAGTGCAGTTTCCCCTCCGGGGTGAGTACCCGCGGGGCCGCGATGCCCACCTGAGGTTCCCGCAGCGCGGCGAGCAGCGGGGGAAGCGACCCAGGGTGGAGCCGTACGTCCGGGTTCAGGACCAGGATGGCCCGGGCCGGTACGGCCTCGCGGACGCCGCGGTTGATGCCACCGGCGTAGCCGACATTGGCCGAGCGCACGACGCGGCATGCCCCCAGCGCCGCGACCAGCTCGGCGGTCCCGTCGGTCGACCCGTTGTCGACCACGACGACGTCGGCCCTGAGGCCGTCGAGGGCCCCCGGCAGGGAATCAAGGAGATCGCCGATGACGGGAGCGCTGTTGTAGGTGACGATCACGACCGCGATATCGGGCAGGATGGCGGGCGGCCCGGGGAGCGTTGATGACATGGCGAGGGCGCAGCGCTAGCCGGCCGCGGCGTCCCCCGGCCGCGCGCCTGACCGGGGCACGCCGGGCGGCACGGTAACCGGCTGGAGACGCCCGTGCAGGACCTTGCCGGGCAGGCGCGTCCCCGACCAGACGTTCCCCGACCAGACGTTCCCGGCCTGCCGGGGGTTGACGTAGGCGGCCGGACCGTACTGGCCGCCTTCCGGGTAGTAGAGCCGGCCGAACTCGTTATCCTCGATGAGGATGTTCGATGTCCGGTCATGACGGGAGCCGCCCCCGTAGATGGAGTAGCTGCCTCCCGCGAGCAGGTTATTCACCACAATCTTGTTGGCCACGTCCTGGCCTGAACGCGATGCGTCGAGGTTGATGTCGTCGGTCTGCCCGAGATTGTTGAAAATGGTATTACCGTAGATCGTCAGCGGCTCGGTCGTCCCGGCGACATATATGCCATTGGTGTGATCTCCGTGAATGTACCCGGGGTCGTGAATGTAGTTGCCGGCTATCAGCCCGGTCGATACCTGCACGCCTGTCCTGAATCGCGAGATATTATTGTCCTTTATCACGATCCCGGTTGAGTCGCCGTAGATATCGTCGATCGCCGAGTTGACCCGGCCGCTGGCCAGGTTCTGGCCGCTGATCGTGGAGTCCTCGATCGTGACGCCCGTGGTATGCCTGAGGCTGATGCCGAAATTCTTGCCGGTCACGACCCTTACATCCTCCACCGTTACGTCGGACGCGTCGATGTCCAGGTTGCAGGGGATGGACAGGCCGCTGAGCACGGTGCCGCGCGCGGTCACCACCACGTAGCCGCCCCTGGGGTCGAAGTGCCAGCCTTGCCCGCTGGATACCTGGCCGGGGACCGACCGCAGGGCCGTCCCGCTCGGCACGCCCGTGTTGGTCGCATCAGGGAAGCCGCACGCATGCGGGACCATGATGCAGTCGCCCAGGACCTGCGCGGCCCCGGACGGCCCGGCCCCGGACGGCGGAGCCCTGTGTGCTGAGGCCAGGATCAGGTGGAGGACCAGGGCCGACGCGGTGCCACCGAAAACGATCAGGGCTAGGGAGACTTTGAGAGCGAGCATGCGTGCCTTCAACGGGACCTCGTTTCTGCTGACGGCCGGTCCCTCCCGACGGCCGATCCCTCCCGCCGGAGGGTGTCTCACGTCCGCCGACAAGCAACCGGGACGCGCCGAGAACGCCGACTGCATTGTGTCATTAAAAGTTACCAAGAGTGTTCGCCAGACTTGGCGGAATCGGCGAGACAGGGCTGGCGGCTTCGGGAGGCCGGCGGTCCGGCGAGCTCAATCGGGCCGACGCCGGCGCACCTGACGTGGCGCGGGCCGGCGAGCGGACGCCGCCGCGACCCGCAACGCCGGCGTCGCCGGCCCGCTGTACGCGAGCCGGCGACGCCGGCGTGCTGCACCGTCGCGGTGCGGCGGTCACAGGGAGGTAATGGCCTTCCCGGTGGTGTCCCAGAAGTTGCCCGACCAGGTGTTGCCCGTCCCCGTGGGGGCGAAGTAGGCGCCGGGACCCCACTGGCCGCCCTTCGGGTAGTACTGCTGGCCGAACCGGTTGCCCTCGATGACGATGTGCGAGGTGGGGTTGCCGGGGGAGGTGCCGCCGTAGATGGTGTAGCCGCCGCCCGCGAGGAAGTTGTTCTCGACGGTCTTGTTCGCCACCGGCACGCCGGAGGTTCCCGCGTCGAGGTTGATGGCGTCGGTCTGCCCGAAGCTGTCGAAGATCGTGTTGTTCTCGATGGTCAGCGGCTCGGTGCCCCCGTTGACGTAGAAGCCGTTGGTGTGATCTCCGGCGAGGTAGCCGGGGTCGTGAATGTAATTGCCCTCTGCCAGCCCGGTTGATATCTGTACGGCGGTCCTGAAGTTGGAGATGTTGTTGTTCTTGATCACCATCCCCGTCGAGTCGCCGTAAACATCATCGATCGCCGAGTTGACGCGGCCCGAAGTCGAGTTCTGGCCGCTGATCGTGGAATTCTCGATCGTTACGCCCTTGGTGTGGGCGAGGGCGATACCGAAATTCCCGTTGGTCACGACCTGGACATTCTTGACCGTCACGTTGGGGGCCTCGATCACGACCTCGTGGGGAATGTAAAGGCCGCTGAGCACCGTCCCGGTCTTGGTTACGGTCACGTCGTTACCCGCGGCGCTGTATTGCCAGCCCGGCCCCTTGGACACCTGGCTCGGGACCGACTTCAGGGTCGTCCCACTGGGTACGCCGGTGTTCGTCGCGCCCGGGTAACCACACCTGCTGGGCGTGGCCGCGCAGTTGGTGAGCATCCCGGCGTGTGCCGGGCCCTCAACGCCGACCAGGGTACCCACCGCGGTGAGCGTCGCGACGCCGAGCACGGCCGCGCCGAACATCCAGCGTCGGCGGCCCGTGGACGCGCGGGCGCCGGATGCGGGCGAGGTGGGCGAGGCGGGCGCCTTCCGCCCGATGCGGATATGCGTGGCGGCGTTTCGCTTGGTGGTCATGACATGGCCTTCTCTCCGGTGCTTCTGCGATGTCAATAATCACTATTGGCGATATTTCTTTCGTCCCTCAGAGGACAATTCCCTGTGTGTAGGGGAGCGTTTTCCCTGTCCTTTGGGACTTGGTTATTTCGGCCCGATTCATTTGGCCCCGATTTCCTTTTCCGCGGGGGCCTTTTGACCCGGGTATTACGCCCCTGCGCCGCGGACTCCGGCGGGATCGGCATCCGCGTCCGCCTGCCCCGCAGGGCCCGGCGAGGCGGCTCCCGCCGCACGCGTCGCCCGGAGCGCCAGTTCGGCTGGGTGACGGTGGTGTTGCAGGCGGGTCGCTGCCGGGGCAGACGACACGGCACGGGGGTTCACGGCCCGGACTTGTCTCGCGGGGCCCCATGGGCAGGGCTGGCCAGCGACCTGGCCCGGTCGACCGCCGGGCGGGTCATGGCATCCGTCTGGAGCGCGGCCCGCGGTGCGGGATGGCCAGCATTACTGAACGGCGTAATCCGCGCCTGGGCCGGGCGGCCGGGCCTGAACGCGCGGGCGGCCTGAGTGGGCGGCCCTGAGCGGGCGGGCCTGAGTGAGCGGCCCTGAGTGGGCGGCCCGGAGCGGGCGGCCGGGCCTAAGCGGGCGGCCCGGAGCGGGCGGCCGGGCCTGAGCGGGCGGCCCTGAGTGGGTGGCCCTGAACGGGCGGCCCGGAGCGGGCGGGCGGGCCTGAGCAGGCGGCCGGGCCTGAACGCGCGGGCGGCCTGAGTGGGCGGCCCTGAACGGGCGGGCCTGAGTGAGCGGCCCTGAGTGGGCGGCCCTGAACGGGCGGCCCGGAGCGGGCGGGCGGGCCTGAGCGGGCGGCCGGGCCTGAGCGGGCGGCCGGGCCTGAGCGGGCGGCCGGGCCTGAACGCGCGGGCGGGCCTGAATACCCGGCCGGTACCGCGGCCGGGTATTCAGGGAGCGGGCTCGGGCATAAGGCGCCGCATCCCCAGCGGGACGGATCGCCCGGAGCGCCAGTGCGACGGGGGGTCCGCGGCCGCGGCCGCAGCTCCCAGCAGGATCCAGGATCCTAGGCCGGCGTGAAGCTAACCACCTGCCGGTTCGACCGCCATCGCGCGCTGATCTCCCCTAGATCCTCTTGCGGCACGCTAACCAGCGGAACGATGAGCCTGCAGGGGCGGCGGCGAGGACCGCCGGTATGTCCGAGATCTGCCGGGCGCCGACGATTCAGCTGTTATGCGGGACATGGTCCCGCCCTCCAGTTGACGGGGCACGGCGGTCACGGGAACCGCGGGGCCTGGCTCAGGAGGGCGGCGCGGCCGATTGGGCGGCCGACTGGGCGGAGGCGGTGCGGCTGCTCTCATCACGCAGCCAGGTTTGGTAGTCGCCGCGGGCGCGGGCGCGGCTGGCCCTGAGCCGGGCGAAGACGCCCACCGACAGGAAGTACCCGACCCGCAGCAGCATGCCCGGCCGACGCCGGATGATGGCGGTCAGGTCGGATATCCGCGTCCGGCCAGCCGAGTCAGCGAGACCCTGCGCGCGTTCGATCTGCGCGACCCCGGTCACGCAGCGGGCTCTGCGGCACAGCAGGCCGGCAAACGTCCTCGGCGGGTGAATGATGACCCGGGCGCCGGGCACCAGCGCCGTCTCGTGCGGTTCGAACATCAGCGAGGCGGCGAGATCGTCGGCCTGAAGCGGCGGCAGGCCGGCCAGGCGACGGTGCCCGGCCTCGTTCACGGCGATGGCCCCCCGGCCCCACAGTCCGCGCTGGACCCCTGGCAGCAGCGCCCAGACGTCGTAGTACCAGCGCACCTGCCACGGCCGTCCGGTCATGACCTGTTCTCGCCGCGGCGCGGCAGCCAGCACCCCCGGCCGGCACAGCGCCGCCGCCAGTGCCCGGACGTCGTGTACCCGCAACTCGACATCCGCATCGGCATAAATGCGCGGAAAGCCTGCGGCAGCGCGGTCTCCCGCGGTCAGCGCCGCATGCTTGCAGGCGACGGGAAGGGTCAGGACCCGGACGGCCGGCCCGAATGAGGCCGCCACCTCGGCGGTGTCATCTGCGCAGCCGTTGGCAACGACTATTATGTCCATCTCGCCCGGGTCGGCGCCGTTTATGAGCTGCTCAAGCAGGCGCCGGATTACTCGGCCCTCATTGTGCGCGGGAATCACGATTGTCGTCACGTCACAGCATTATGAGCGACGGCGGTGACTGTGGCCAGCAATTGGTCATGCGCCAGCAGATCTATTTCCTCGACCACAGCGGACATAGCCCGGATACCCAGGCGTTTACCCGGATATTCAGGCAGGCCTGTTTCGCTTTATTATGCGGGATCCGTCCGCACGCGGCATATCAGCTGACCGACACGGAACGCTGCCTTTACGGCTGGATGTCTGGTTGCTGTTGGTACGGGGTCGCGCGGACCGCCTACGGGGTCGCGCGGACCGCCTACGGGGTCGCGCGGACCGTCTACGGGGTCGCGCGGACCGTCTACGGGGTCGCGCGGACCGTCTACGGGGTCGCGCGGACCGTC
>Ga0302319_10007194_pt1 | contig 21921 bp, 17 predicted proteins | sample Bog_T0_2_FD_203319 | JGI IMG/M metagenome (GOLD analysis project Ga0302319, IMG submission 203319) | Peat permafrost microbial communities from Stordalen Mire near Abisko, Sweden - Bog_T0_2 | ecosystem: Environmental > Terrestrial > Soil > Wetlands > Peat | place: Sweden: Abisko, Stordalen Mire... | reverse complement strand
AGAGCTTCAAAAGTCCCGGCAAGAGGTACGCCGCCGTGTAGCCCGCCGACCTTGCGAGGGAAAAGCCGATCTCGCGTTGGATGGACCGGGCCTCCCCGAGCCACGGACCCAGGCGCCGGTCCCGGGCCAGGCCCGCAAGGTAGGCTCCCACGAAGCCCCTGTAGCCGCAGAGGATCTCATCGGCTCCCTGACCATCGAGCATCACGGTTACGCCGTTCCTCCGGGCCAACTCGAAGACGCACCACTGGGCGTAGATCGAGGTCGACGCGAAGGGCTCGTCCTGGTGCCACGCCACACGCGGAAGCTGGTCGAGCAGACCCTTGGCCTGCGGCGTCACGAAGTGTCCCTGGGCACGAGTGGAGGCCGCCACCATCTCCGCGAACCTGCTCTCGTCAAAGCGGCCGTCCGCCGACTTTGCCGTAAAAGTCTTGAGCGTCCCGGCCACCCCGGCCCGGTCCAGTTGGCCGCCCATGAGGCAGACGATGGCAGAGGAGTCGACGCCTCCCGACAGGCAGGACCCAACGGGCACGTCGGCCCGAAGCCTCAGCCGCACCGCATCGTCCAGCGCTTCCCGGAGCGCGCCGGCTGCGTCGGCGGGCCCGGGCGCATCGGCGCCTGGCAGCGAGTACCAGCGCGTCGGCTTGACACTTGCCTCCGCCCCGGAGTGGCCGGCCTGCAGAAACCTGCCGACCTCCAGCAGGAAGCAGTGCCCAGCGGGCAACTGCAGGACGCCCTCGAACATGGTCTCGGCCGTGTGGTCGCTCAGATTCCACGCCAGGAAATCCAGAACCCGGGCCATGTTCGCCTTGGGGCGCCAGCCGTCCATCGCGGCAAACGCCTTGATCTCGGACGCAAAGGCGAGCCGTCCCTCCGCCACGCGATAGTAGACCGGCTTGATGCCAAAGCGGTCCCTGGCGACAAAAAGAGTATCGCGCCTCGCGTCGTAAATGGCGAGGCCCCACATTCCGTTGAATCGCGAAAGGCAGCCGGTTCCCCATTCGTCGTAGGCTGCCAGGATGACCTCCGTGTCCGAACTCCCGGCAAACCGGTGCCCGAGGAGGCCCAGTTCCTCGCGCAGCTCCACGTGGTTGTAGATCTCCCCGTTGTACGAGATCCAGGCGCGGTTCCGATAGCACATCGGCTGGTGGCCTGAGGGCGAGAGGTCCACGATCGACAGCCTCCTGTGCCCCAAAGCGACACCCCCCGAGGCGGAGCGCCACCCCGGCTGGAGCCGTTCGCGGGGAGCGTGCTCCATCTGGCATTCCAAGACCGCCCCGGGGGTGTCGCTTCCGCCGAATACGGAGGCGCCTTCGCGCGAGAGCACGAGAAAGCCCTCGTCGTCCGGGCCGCGGTGCCGCAGGTTCCGGTTCATCGAGATCAGCTCGGCTCCCGAAAAGGGTCCCGGCTGAACGAGTCCAAAAATTCCGCACATAGGGTTTCCTGTTAGAACCAGTTCGACCACCACGCTTCTGCCGTCGCATCGCCGGGGCTGACCCCGGAGTCGCTCCCAGCCCGTATGGCACGGTAGATGATCAACAGGTAGAGTCCATAGAATGCGCATTCATGCGCTGCGTAAAACAGAATGTAGCGCTCGAAACCGATGCGCGCGGCCACGAAGGGCATGAGCAGCGATGCGGAACAAAAGTAAAGCATCTGCCACACAAGCGCCGCCTTGAATCGGCGCAGGGTCACCAGGATCGAACTCAACGGGGACACACACGCACGGACAAAGACTGCCACGGCGACGAAGAGGATGAACTCCCGGTCCACCTTCCACTTGGCGCCGAGAAGGCGGGCAAAGATCGGCTGTCCAAAAAACCAGAGGAAGACAAGCCCCGCCAACGCCAGGACCGCGAGACCGAGAAGGACCCTGCCCAGGAAATGCCTCAATGCAGCCCGGTCCGACGAGATGTCCGCGGTCTGCTTGAGCAGGATCTGGCCGAGGCTTATGCTGACCAGCATCAAGGGCGCCCCGGTGAGCCGCTGGATCTGGGAATAATTGCCGGCCATGGCCTGGCCGTAGAACGAAGCAATGACCCAGATACAGAGGCTGTATCCGCAGACGTCGAGCAGGGCTCCGGGAAGGCTCAGTCCCGGAAACTGGCGGTTCTGCCAGGCCACCGCGCACCAAGGCGCCTCCCCCTCCCTGCGGGCCGTCAGCGCCGGCCGAAGGCCGATCAGACCGGCGCCGAAGGAGAGAACGTGCGCCCAAAGGAGTCCGAATCCGGGGATAACGGACAACAGGCTGAATCCTGCGCCCTGGGAAAGGCGCATGCCCGCGACGCTCTTGAAGGCCCCACGGCCCAGCATCCAGGCGCTCGTCGCCTGGTGAAACCCGACGAGCAGGATGCACGAGCCGACGAGGACCGGTTCCTTCGCGAGGGAACCGGCATGCTTTGCCAAAAACCCGTCCGAAGTCGCGGCAAGGACCGCCGCAGCGAGGACAGCCATCGCACCCGCGACGACCAGAGCCGTTACCAGCAGGCCACGTGTCTCGGACTCCTTCGAGGATGGCAGCGCGAGGTCATAGCGCAGGCAGGCCGCCGCCGTGCTCAGGTTGGACACCGTCATCAACAGGGCCAGGGCGCCAAACTCCGCGGGCGAATAATGGCGCGCCAGATAGGGCGTGACCAGCAGCACCATGCCCTGCCCCACCGCAATTCCCAGCGCGACTCCCCCGGCCCTCTTAACTAGGCTCGCCAGCATGAAGGAATCAGTTGGAGTCGGCGTGGGTCCGGTGCATCAGCAGTCCGGATGACGCCAAAACAAGCTTCCTTCAAGCAAAAATGCCCCCGCGGCCCCGGTCAACGGACTGGCCTGAACAGGTGCTGCACAAAGTGTTCGGGATATTCGGCGTTGGGGGACAGGATCGTGCCGACCTCCCGCCAACCGCCGGGAAAACTCATGCCGTTTTCGGTCAGGACCCATGTAGGCAGCCTTGTCGGAGCCGGCTCGGCCAAGATCCAGGCCCTTTCAAGGTCCCCGCGCGGCACCCGCCCCAACTCCGCCGCAGCCAGTTTTCCGCTGCCCGGATAGCCGCCAATCAGCCACGGAGCCCCGATCGACTTCGCCCCAAGCAGGTAAAGCATGCCCGGATAATGGCCCGTCAGATCCACCAGCGGATCTCCTGGCTTGAACCCCGATGCGGCGGCCTGCGTCGCGAGACCGTCGATGTAGTCCGCAAAATCCCTGGAGACCAGCAGCCCGGAACCGTTCGGGGCGACCCGGATCGCGTACCGATCCTGCCACAATGGCTGGGTTTGGCGATACGGATTCTCCATGCTCAGGAAGAGGACGATGGCCGTTCCCAATTGGGCGAAGGCCGCCAGGGGGAGGACTGCCCGCAGCGGCGTCACACCCGCGGGCGCTGCGGTCGCAAGGACCACTCCAGCCACCACCCAGAAAAACGCTGCGAGGGACGCGACAAACCAGTAGTTGGTGTTGCTGCCAAAGGCGTAGGCAAAGGGGAGGCACGCGAAGCAGGTGACCAGGCCCAGGCGCTCGCGGGCGCCCGGCCCGAGCAGTCTTCCCCGTGAGCCTGCCAGCAGGGCCGCAAGGGCCCCAAACGGCGCCGCCGCATACTGGAGCCCTTGGTACCGGGTTGCGCTCACGGGCGGAACAAGCCTCCCGGTCACGATCGCCACGCATGCCAGGGACGAGGCCAGCACAACCGCCGCAGCGAGGATGCGCCCGGGCTGAAAACGCGCCTGAGCAAGCCACGTCGCCGTGAAGACCGCAAGGGAGACGGCGATCAGTGCGTGCGTCTCCCCGGCGCCGAGGTCAAACGAGTCCCAACGAAAGCTCTCCGAGATCGTATGGCCCGCCTGAAGCAATAGGACGTCCTTGTATCCAACCAGGACCCGCTCCACGGCTCCCGGGATCGAGCCGAAGAGGGTCCATGCCGCCAGGAGGCAGAGTGCGGCGAACGCGGACGCGGACAGCGCCAGCCTCCTCAGATTGAACCTTCCGGAGATGGCCAGGGAGAGCGCGACGACAACGCAAAGCGCCGCTCCCGAAGGCGGTTTAGCCATCATGTCCAGCCAGACAGATGCACCCAGGACAATCCAGCCCCCGGCTCCAAAGTGGGGCTTCTCGGAACCGACCAGGATGAAGCCGATTCCGGCGAGCAGGAGCGCCTGGAGGTTCAGGCTGTTGTAACTGGGAGTGGGAAGCCAATAGTTCAGCCATGCCAGGGTACTGGTTGACAGCACGAGGGCGGCGCATGCCAGGTCCCGGTTGTCCCAGGCCGCGCCGACCTCGCGCCCGACGACCACCCTGCGCAGCAAAAGGAAGCAGAGGGTCCATCCAAGCCCCGCCGTGACGAGTACGTTCGCACGCCTCAGGCCGGGAACAGTTCCGGTCACCCATTGAAAGATGGGGTGATAAACGAAGCCGAATTCGGTGGTCCCCGCGACGTACAGCGAGGGATGGGCGACCGAGGCGAGATAGTAGCCCTCGTCGGTGAAATCGAAGCCCAGCCTGCAGCGCCAGAGCACGGTTCCGAGGAGCACGAGGCTTGCCGCGGCTGCGACAAGCAGCGCAAACCTCTCCACTCCCCGCGTTCTCGCTTCCGGGGCCGTTCTGGAATCGGGTGCGGCAGGCATGAAAAGCGGGCGCAGCTCAGGCCTTGAAGGACCGGACCGCGTCGATCACGCGGTCCTGGTCGGCTCCGGTCAGGTCGAAGTAGAAGGGAAGCCGGACGATCCTGCCTGCGACGGACTCTGACACCGGGCACTGCCCCGGCTTCCCGCCCAGTTGGCGGCCCATGGGGGTCAGGTGAAGGGGCTGGTAGTGAAAGACGCTGTGGACACCCGCCTCCCGCAGGTGCCGGATCACCGCGGCCTGGGACCCGGGCGTCGGCAGCAGGAGGGAAAAAAGGTGGTGGCTCGACCCGCAATGGGGCGGAATGACCGGGAGCCCGACACCCTGCTCTCGCGCCCAAGCCTCCAGCCCCTCGGAATACCGGCGGTGGATCCCTGCCCGCACGGCCTGGATTCGATCCCGATCCTCGATTTGCGCCCACAGCAGCGCCGCCAGCGCATCGGAAGGAAGAAAACTGGATCCGAGGTCCACCCAAGTGTACTTGTCGACCTCGCCGCGGAAGAAACGACTGCGGTCCGTGCCCTTCTCCCTCAGGATCTCCGCGCGGCCGGAGTTGCGCGGATCGTTGATCACGACCGCCCCGCCCTCGCCGCAGCTCAGGTTCTTGGTCTCATGAAAGCTCAGCGTGGACAACTGGCCGAAGCTGCCGAGCGGCTTTCCACGGTAGGTGCCGAACAGGCCGTGGGCGTTGTCCTCGATCACCGCCGCGCCGTGGCGCCCCGCGACGGCCAGGATCTCGTCCATCTCGCATCCTGTTCCACCATAGTGGACCACGGCGACTGCGCGGGTACGGCCCGTGATGGCGCCCTCGAGGAGGGACTCATCCAGGTTGAAGGTGTCGGGACGGATGTCGGCAAAGACCGGCTTGGCGCCATAAAGGGCAAAGGCCCCGGCCGTCGTGACAAAGGTGAACGATGGGACGATCACCTCGTCGCCCGGCTTTATGTCCAGCAGCAGCGCGCACATTTCCAGCGCATCGGAACACGATGTGGTCAGCAGCACCCGGTCGGCCCCGATGGACTGCCTCAGGACCGCCTCGCACTTCCTGGTGAAGGGGCCGTCGCCGGAAATGTGGCCGTCCCTGTACGCCTCCCTCAGGTAGGCGAGGCCTCGTTCCATGAAAAGCGGTCGGTTAAAAGGGATCAAGAGGTGGGAACCTTCCGTTCAAATACAAAAAGCTTTTGGGTGCCGTAGTCGCCGGCCGGCGGCAGCGACGCGAACCACCGGTTCCACTCGGACTTGGGATCCGCGACATTGACCGGTGCGTTGACGACCTTGGCGAGCAGGGGCTTCACCAGTCGGGTGCCGACATAATAGGTGCTCGCGAAATTTACCAGCTCGAGAAGCCGGAATTCGCCCGACAGCTCCCGGACGACCTGATCCTCATCAAGATAGAGGTTGAAGTCTGGCATCGGAATCGGGGGCAGGCCCCATTCCCCGCGGATTTCGTTCAATTTTTGCCAGCCTTGGATCGTGGCCTCGGAAAGCAGAAGGAGACCTCCCGGCCTTACGATCTGGGCAATCTCGCGAAGGGCCGTTCGCTGGCGCTCCCAGTCCGGGAGGTTGATCACGACGCGGGTCACAATCGCCTTGTCCCAGGACCCGGGTGGTTCGGCAAGCGCAGTGACATCGCCGACTTCGAATTCCGCGGTACCCAGCAGCGCGCTGCCTTCCCTTGCAAGGCGCTCGCGGGCATTTCCGATCATTTCCGGGATGTAGTCGATGCCCCGAATTCGGACCTTTTTCCTGCGGGCGTATTCCACGGTCGAGTAGCCGTTGGCGCAGCCAATGTCCAGGACGCGGTCACCCTCCTCCAGCCGGGCGGCGATCGCGTCGATTTCCAGCTCGATCACCCGGACATCGGACCAGGAGGCCGCGGGATCGGTCTTGTGCCGCAGCGCCTGCTCCTTCCAGAAGTGGCGGATCTCCCCGGCATCCAGTCTGGCCTTCATGACGGGTCGTCCCGGGACGGGCCGCCCGTCCGGTCCCGGATCGCGTACGTCGGCTTTTCCATGAGGCGGAAATGCATGCGCGCAAGATACTCGCCGATCATGCCGAGGGCAAAGAGCTGGGCTCCCGAAAAGATGGCGATGATCGACGCCAGGAACGGGAATCCGGCCACGCTGCTGCCGGTAACGAGGTACCTGCCAAGCACATAGGCAAGGACGCCGATCCCGAATACCGTGAATGCAAACCCGATCAAGCTGCTCCATTGCAGAGGAAGCACGGAAAAGCCCGTGATCATGTCGATGGCGTGGCGCAGGAGCCCCCTGAATGTGTAGTTCGATTTCCCGAACGCCCGGGGTTCATGGGCGACCCGGACAGCTCCGATCCGGGTTGTGCCCCAGGTCAGCAGGACGTCGATATTCACATAGGGGCCGTGGTAGGACACAAACGCCTCCCGAAGGCGGGTCCTGAAGGCACGAAAGGCGCAGACGTCGGGCGCATGGCCGGCCCCGATCGAATTTTGCAGCGCGAACTTCGTCACCAGGGAGGCCAGGTTTCGCATCAGGCCATGTTGCTTTCTCTGCGGGGGGCCGTAGACCAAATCACATCCCTCGTTCAGCCCATCCAGCAGCTTCGGCAACTCCTCGGGCGGATGCTGAAGATCATCGTCCATGGTCACCGTGACATCGAACCGGGCCGCGCGCAGTCCTGCGAGAAGTGCGTTGTGCTGGCCGTAATTCCGCATCATGCGAAGCCCGCGGACCCACGCATGCCGCTCCGCCAGCCCGCAGAGGACGCTCCAGCTTTCGTCGCGGCTTCCGTCGTCCACCAGGACAACCTCGTGGGCCAGCCCGGTCGCCTGAAGGACGGTCCCAAGGCGCCTGACGAGTTCGGCCAGCCATGGCGAACTATTGTAAACCGGGACAATCACGGACAAGCCGCGGGCTGGAGTTCCGTCTCTTTCGGTTGGTGCTGACACAGTTGGGTTACGCGACGTTGCCAGCCCGGGAGACACAAAGCAAGCTGGTGCCGTGGGGCATGGTCTTTTTTGCACGGATGCGGCGGAGTTCCCAGGCGTCGACCCTGCTGACGAATGCGGACAGCGCCGCCGGCAAGCGGTGGTCTGCCGGATTCGCCCCCGGGGATCCAACGCCAGCCCTTCGTCCCAGCCTATACGGGACCACGCGACGGAAAAACACAGGCAACCCGAGCCAGGTGAAGAAATAGGTCGCAAACTCCACGTCGAACCCGGCCTTTTGAAGCGTCCCAACCAACGTGGAGCGGGTGTACCGGCGAAAGTGCCCTGCCTGGAGGTCCTCGGCGGACCAAAGAGCCGGCAGGGCCGGAACCGTGCAGTACAGCCTCCCGCCCGGAACCAGCGCGTTTCGGATTCCCGACAGGAACGCAAGGTCGTCCGGGGTGTGCTCGATCACATCAAAGGCGCCGGCCGCGGGCAGCGATTGGGGGTGGAAGCGTGCATCCTCGAACGTGGACTCCACCACCCGGACGATCCCCCTCCGGACCGCGTTGCGCGCCCCGCTCCCCGGCTCCACAAGCGCAACCGCCGTGCCTGCGGCCTGCAGGGCCGACGCCACAAGCCCATTTCCGCCTCCAATGTCAAAGAGAGTGCCGCCCGGCGGATACTGCCGGACGGCCTCCAGGATGCAGGCGGTCCGGTGCCGGAACCAGAAACTGGTCTCCTCCACCTGGTCGCAAAAATCGTTCCCCCAGTCGGGGTAGGAAACAGGCGAGGCGGAGCCCGTCACCCAGGCCCCGTCGCGAAGGACAAGCTTGTCCGACGGCGGGCGCCAGGAAGGCTGCGAGGGCGTCTCCCGGTTTTCTCCCATGGCGACGAGGTTTAAGGACGAACCGTGCCCTTGAATTCCCCATAGGGCTTGGTGCCGACGGACATTGCCTGCGGAAGCGGCGCCTCCTCGTCCTGGTCCATGCACAGCAGGATCCCGGGTGAGACTTCACGATAGCGGAATCCGGACTCGGGGCAGCGAAGCATGCCCGCGCTGTCGGGCCGGAGGGGATGGCCGTGCCGGCTGATCCAGCCCGCCTGCCGGGCAGGCACACCCTGCATGAGCGCATAGTCCGGAACATTCCTGGTCACGACCGCTCCGGCGGCGACAAAGCAGTACCGCCCGAGTGTGACTCCGCACACGATCGTTGCGTTGGCACCGATGCTGGCCCCGCGGCGGATCCGGGTCTCCTCGTAAAGGCTGTGTCGGTTCACCTCCGAGCGCGGGTTGGTGACATTGGTCAGCACGCAGGAGGGCCCGAGGAACACGTCGTCTTCAATTGTCGTGCCCGTGTAGAGGGCCACGTTGTTCTGGACTTTCACATTGTTGCCTACCGTCACCCCGCTCGCGACAAAGGTGTTCTGTCCAAAGATGCACCGCTCGCCGATCCGGGCGTCCGGGCTGATGTGTGCGAAGTGCCAGATCTTTGTCCCCTTCCCGATCACGGATCCGGGATCGATCACCGCGGTCGGGTGGGCAAAGTAATCGAGGGGGGGCATGGGGAGAGAGGATCGACCGCCTCGCCGTCGCGATCAAGGCTGCTTTGGGCGGCTTGGAGCACCTGGAGGACCCGAAGTCCCTCGGAACCGTCCGTCCGGGGGGCGTGGCGGTCCTGGCAGCGGGCCAGGAAATGAGCGCACTCCTCCTGGAGCGGTTCGGCCTCGGGCACGACCGCGTACTCGCCCGGTCCCCTGCCCGGCGCCGGAAGCCGCCCCTCCGCCCGGACCAGGTACTGCGTCCGGACGAGCAGCTTCTCGCGCCAGGGCCGCGTATCGTCGAAGACGGCCATGCCCTCGGACCCGACGACGGTCAGCTTCTGCTCCTTGAAGGGATTGAGCCAGCTGGCGAAGACGTGCGCCCTCGCCCCGCCGGCGAAGCGAAGCACGGTGAGCGTGGTGTCCGCCACGCCCGGCGTCAGCCATGCCCCTCCCGTGCACCGGACTTCCTCCGGCAACCGGTCGCCGGTCAGGGAAAGAATCACCGACAGGTCGTGGGGCGCAAAGCTCCAGAGGGCATTTTCCTCGCTTCGAATCTTTCCGAGATTGAGCCGGTTGGACACGATGTACTGGATCGTGCCCAGCTCGCCGCGCGCCACCAAGCCCTGGAGGTGCTGCACGCAGGGATGATATTGGAGCAGGTGGCCGACCATCAGGATCCGCTTTTGGCCGGCGGCGATTGAGACCAGCTCGTCGGCCTGCCCGGCCTCCAGGCAAAGCGGCTTCTCCACAAATACATCCTTTCCCGCGAGCAGCGCGGCCTTCGCCAGCCTGTGGTGGTGCGCTGCTGGCGCAGAAATCGCAACCTTGGCCACCTCCGGATCCGCGAGGACGGCATCGAAATCGCCTGTCTTGATAACCCCGGAGTAATCGACGCCGTAGCTTTCCAGGATGCCCTGGCTCAGGTCGCACAGGGTGCGGAGCGCTCCCAGTGCGTTGAAGTTGCGCGCAAGATTCTTTCCCCAATAGCCCGCCCCGACCAGGGCCAGATCGCGGGTGCTCATGGTGGGTGTCGGCCCGTGCGGTCAGCGGACCGGCGCGGCATGGCGGCGGACAGCCTCGACGATCCGGTCCTGGCCGGCTTCGTCCAGAAAGGGGTGCATGGGGAGGCTGATCACCTCGCGCGAAGCCTTCTCCGCCGCCGGGAAGTCCCCCCAGCGGTGGCCGAGGGAGGCAAAGACCGGCTGTTCATGGAGGCACTTGGGGTAATAGACGGCGGTCGGGATGCCCTCCTCCTTGAGCTTGCGGCCCAGCTCGTCGCGATTCGCCACGCGGATTGTGTATTGCGCATACACATGGGTGTTGCCGGCCTCGACTTCGGGAACCGTGCAAGCCCCGCGCAGCAGTCGGGTGTAACGGGCGCCGACGGAGGCCCGCAGGCTCACCTCCTCCTCAAAATGGGGCAGCTTCGCGAGAAGAACCGCCGCCTGGAGGGTGTCGAAACGCCCGTTCATCCCCAGGTAGGGATGATTGTGCCGCTGAACGCCGCCATGGGTGCGGATCGCCTTCATTTTCTCCGCAAGGGCTTCGTCCTCGGTGAAGAGCGCACCCCCGTCGCCGTAGCATCCCAGGGGCTTGGCGGGGAAGAAGCTCGTGCTGGAGACCTTCGTGACCGCGCAGCTCCGGCGGCCGTTCCGGCTGGCTCCAAAGCTCTGGGCTGCGTCCTCGATCACGGTCGCGGACCTGCGTGCGGCGACCTCGTTGATCCTCGCGCAATCGGGCATCTGCCCGAACAGGCTCACCGGCATGATCGCCCTGGTCCTGGGCGTGATCGCAGCCTCGGTTCCGGCGAGGTCCAGGTTGTACGTGGCCGGGTCAATGTCCACAAACACGGGCTTCGCACCGACCAGCCCGACAGCCTCCGCGGAACTGATCCAGGTGAATACCGGGACGATGACCTCATCGCCCGGGCCGATGTCCAGGGCGCGCAGGGCAATCTCCAGGCTGTCCGTGCCGCTGGCCACCGAAAGGCAATGCTTCACGCCGACGTAGGCCGCGAGGGCCGCCTCCAACTCCCCGATCTCCGGCCCCATGATGAAGTGCCCATGGTCGAGCACCTTGCGCATCCGGGCGTCGATCTCCGTGCGATAGCGGCGATACTGCTCCTTCAGGTCGATGAATTCCATGGAAGGGAAAACCCGTCAGGCGCTGAAGATCCTGGCCTTCGCGGCCGGGATCGCAGCCATCGCATTCCGGGTGTCAATGATGCAGGGGCTCCAGGCCGCCAGCTGCCCATAGTCGACGACGGAATGGGCGGTGCAGATCACCACTGCGTCGTAGGAGGAGATGCCGGCCTGGTTCCAGGGAACCGAGCGGGTGCCCGTCCACTGCTTGTGTTCCCGCGTCGGCGTGATCACCGGGATGAAGGGATCGTGGTAGTCGACGACGGCGTCCCTCTTCTTCAGCAGGTCCATGATCATGAACGTGGGGGACTCCCGCATGTCATCCACGTCGGCCTTGTACGCGAGCCCAAGGGCGAGAATCCTGCTCCCGTTCAGCGGTTTTCTGGATGCATTGAGGGCCTCCGCCACCCGGTTGACCACAAAGAGCGGCATGGACGTGTTCACTTCGCCGGCCAGCTCGATGAAACGGGTGTTCTGCCCGAACTCGCGAGCCTTCCAGGTCAGGTAAAAGGGGTCGATCGGAATGCAGTGTCCCCCGAGTCCCGGGCCGGGATAAAACGGCATGAAGCCGAACGGCTTGGTCTTGGCCGCCTCGATCACCTCCCAGATGTTGATCCCCATCGCCCCGTACACCACCTTCAGCTCATTGATCAGGGCGATGTTCACGCTGCGAAAGATGTTCTCGAGAAGCTTGGCTGCCTCGGCCACGCGGCAGGAGGATACCGGCACCACCCGCTCGATCGCACGGCCATAGAGCGCCACCGCCCGCTTGAGGCACTCGGGGGTGAGGCCGCCGACCACTTTCGGGATCGAGGCCACCCGGCTTTGCGGGTTGCCCGGATCCTCGCGCTCGGGAGAAAATGCCAGGTGAAAGTCCGAGCCCGCCTTCAGGCCTGAGCTCTCCTCCAGGACCTTGCGCAGATCCCCGTCCGTGGTGCCGGGATAGGTCGTGGACTCGAGGACGACGAGGATCCCCTTGTGCAGGTGGGGCGCGATGGCCCGGCCCGTGTTGAGCACATAGGAGATATCGGGCTCCCGGTATTCGTTGAGCGGAGTCGGCACGCAGATGATGACCGCCTCGACCTCGCGGATCAGGGAAAAGTCGGACGAGGCACGGAAGCGCCCGGCCCGGGTCTGCTCCGCAATGGCCGACGCCGCGATGTGCTTGATGTAGCTGACCCCGCTGTTGATGGCCCCGACCTTGGCGGAATCGATGTCGAGCCCGGTTACGGAATCGCCGGAATACGCAAACTGAAGCGAAAGCGGGAGTCCCACATAGCCTAATCCAACGACGGCAAGTTTCATGTGCAAAAGTTTCTCTGCCCCAACCTACGACTAAAATCAACTGAAGATGGCTGTCGGGCCTGAATGCCCTGACGCACAGAAGGATGACTAATTGGCATCATCGTGGTCCGGCGGAACCGCGCCTTCCGTCCAGAATCTCCCCAAGCCAGCCGTCGAGGCTGTATTTCCGCAGCACCGAGGGATCGACGGGGCGGTAGGGTGTCTCGAGAAACCCATCGGGAATTTTCGCGGCCTTGCGATCGATCACGCAGACATTCGCGGGATCAAAGAAATCGTACTCCCTCACCCGCCCGTTTGTCGTGACCAGCTTTCGCGATGCCCCCAGGGTCTGGATTGTGCGGATCGTCAGCCCGGTCTGCTTGGGATGCTCGATGTCCAGGATGGCGCGGGACTTCCGGAACACCTCCTGAACGACCTGCCGCGGCAGGGCATCGAAATGGAAATCCGCAATCTTCGCCTGCCGGAATGCGGGGTTCGTCCAGCGATAGACATGGAATACCCACGGGGCCTGAAGGTAGAGATACCGGTAGAAGCCAAGCCCCGGCTTGAGAGTACGTTTGACGCTCGAGACAATCGCGTACCGGTCGGAGTGGCATGTCCCGATAAAGCTTAGGTGGTGCTCAAAGGCGCCGGTCCTGGGTTGGTCGGGATCCTCGGCAAAGAACAGGGGCCGGAACCCGAGCCCGTATTCGCGCGCGCCGTCTGGATCGAAGGAAAAGCACTCGTCGAAGAACTTCAGGTTTGCGACCGCGGACGACCGGTTGCCGAACGAGTCCCACATGTACAGGACGAACCTCGCCCTGGGGAACGATCGGTGGATTTCCGTCAGGATTGCATGGGAGAGCGTCATCCCGTTGATGACGAACACCAGGTCGTACGACGAGCGGCCGAGCTTCTCCAGCTCCCGCCGGTAGAACCGGTCGACAGCCCCAAGGATGAGCCTCCGTCCAAAGCGGGCCGCGGCCTTCATCAGCGGACTCTCAAACGGGCGGTCCGCAAGCATGTCCACCTCCGCCCCCCTCCTCCGGAACGCGTTGGCAATGTCCAGCTCGTAGCCGAAAAATCTCGGCCCGATAAAGAGGACCCGCTTGCCCTGCATGGATTCCATGGCCGTCCTACGGGGCCGGCCGGAATCTCGCCGGAATCCCCACGGCCACCACGCCGTCGGGGAGGGATTTCAGCACAACTGCATTGGCCCCGATCGTGGCCCCGTTGCCGACCGTGATTCCCCCGAGCACCTTGGCGCCTGACCCGATCACCACGTCGTTGCCCACGACCGGCCGGAGCGACTCGGTAAAACCCATGTCGAGCTCCTTGGCCCCCAGCGTCACGCCCTGGAAAATGATAGCATTCTCCCCGATGGAAGCCGCGCCGATCACGGTCCCCTGTGTGTGGGGAAGCACCAGGCCCCTGCCGATCGGGCAGCGGACGGAGATCTCGATTCCGAATACGACGAAGTTGCAGAGCGACACGAGTTTCGCGAGCGGGCCCAGATGGAGCCTGTGGAGCCAGTGCGCGACCCGCGAGAGGAGGACGGGGGCGAACCGCGGCGAGAGGCACCCCAGGGCGAGGCGCCAGGCGGACGGTGGCGCGGAGGCGCCGCAGGCAAGCGCCTGCTGACGGCGAAGGTCCGCGAGCAGGAAGGCCATCAGTTTGAAGTCGCGGCTTTTCATGCTCCGCTCAACTCATCAGCTTGCGCTCCTGCAATTCGCGGTTGGCCTGGTCGAGCCGGTCCTCCGGAAGGGGCTCCTCGTTGACCCAGGCCGCAAATCGGCGCAATCCCTCCGTGAGGTCCACCTTGGGGGCAAACCCCAGGAGCTTCCCCGCCTTGGACAAGTCGGCAAAGTTGTGGCGAATGTCCCCGGTGCGGAATTGCCCGGTGATCACGAGCCTTGGCTCGTGACCGAGGGCCTTCGATAATTCGGCGGCCAGGTCCCGGACGCTGGTCGCCGTTCCGGTGCCGACGTTCAGCACATCGTTCACAGGTTCCTTGGACTTCAGGGCCAGAGTGAAGGCCTCGACCACGTCGCTGACATGGACGAAGTCGCGGCTTTCCAGGCCGTCCTCGAAAATCGGAAGCTCGAGGCCGCGGCGAATGCGGGTCGAGAAGATGGAGAGGATGCCTGTGTACGGATTCTTCAGGGACTGCCCCTCCCCATACACGTTTTGGAGCCTGAGGATCCCGAACCCGACTCCGAGGGAGGAGCACCCGATGCGCACGAGCTCCTCCTGGGCGTGCTTGGTCGCCGCATAGATCGAGGCCGGCTGGATCGCGTCGCCCTCGGCCGTGGGAACCGGCATGAGCTCGCGCCCGCAAGCGGGGCATCCAGGTTCCCATTGGTTCCGCTGGAGCTGCGCGAGGCCGCGCGGCTGCGGTGTCAGGCGGCCCGCGTCGCAGTGGACGCAGCGGAAGGCGCCCTCCCCGTATACGGACCGGCTTGACGCAAGAAGCACCCGCCTGACGCTGCGCTGCGGCATTTCCCCGAGGACCTCCAGAAGCAGCGCCGTGCCCCCGACATTCACCGAGCAATACTTCCCGACCTCGTACATCGATTGCCCCGTGCCGGTTTCCGCGGCAAGATGCGCCACCTCTTCGACGCCCTTCAGCGCGCGGTCCCAGTCCCGGCGGCAAGTGACGCTCCCGCGGATCAGCTCGACCCCGTGCGACTCGATCCACTCCAGCCCCCGCGGGACCGGGCCGTGGACCTGCTCGGTGAGCGGGTCAAGCAGGCGGACGGAATGGCCCTCGTCCGCAAGCCTGCACGCCAGATGGCGGCCGATGAACCCGGCCCCGCCCGAGATCAGCACCTTGGAGCGGCTCACGCGCGGGCCTCCTCGAGTCTGGCCGTGCCGGACGCCTTCTTCGGCATCCGGTGCGGGGGCGTCTTCATTTTCATGAACATGGTCATAAGCAGTACCAACAGGAATCCATTGCTGAGCAGGGTGCCCATCACCCCGGCTGTAAAAATGTTAAGGCAAAAAAGCATCCAGATCGATTGAAAAGCCACGTCCCGGGACTTTGCAAACAACCGGAGGACGACGCCAACAAACAGCGAGAACGCGGCCACGCCGGCGAGGCCAAAGTTCACGTAGGCCTCGGTGACGTAGACCGAGTTGGAAGAGCCGGTTCCCGTCTCCAGCTGCCCCCACTGCTGCTCGAAGACGGTCCGCTCGAACGGCACCTGCTCGGAGCCCGTGGCCTTCGCCACCAGGCTGCTGGTCCTGCCGAGAAGGAGCTTTCCGTCGAACTGCTCCTTGAAGACGCGGATCGCGTCCGTTGCCGTGGTCACCGGCACGGAAACGGAGCGCCAGACCATGTACTCAAGCGGGCTGCCGGGCACGTAATTCGTCGAGAAGAACGTGCCGTTCGGATACGGGCCGTCGGTCGCTCCGATCCTGGACGCGACTGTGACGCCCACAAGAAGTCCGGCTGCGACCAGGCAGACGAACCCGGGGGAGATCCTTGTCTTCAGTCGGCGCTCCAGCGCCAGGTAGAAGAGGGGCACCACCGCCTTGAGAAAGAAGGCCTTTTCGACAAAGCTCAAGCTGTAGAGCAGGAACCCCAGGAAGCAAAGCCAGCGGAACCGGACCCTATGCAGGAACATCAGCGCGATGCAGTAAGGCAGCAGAAAGCCTGCAAAGATCGCGTTCATGTAGACAAAGCCGGCCTGCCAGCCCACCCGGGCCTTGAGAAAATTTTCCCGAAGCGTCGTGATCGTCGCCTGGTCGGCGCCATGGAGCGAGGCAAGGAGCGGGATCCCCTCCGCGGTCGCGCAGACGGCCACCGCATAGGCCAGGAAGGCAACCCAGACGATTGCCAGCACGACTTCCATCGGTATGCGGACCTTTGGCATCCTGTGGAGCGGCAGGGGCAGCATCGCACCCACCACGACAAAGACGGCCGCCAGGGCGCACATCCAGGCGAGCTGCAGGAAATAGGGGCTCCCCCCGGCGCGCCCGGCGATCTCGGCCGGCAGGACCACGTAGGCCGCGACGAACAGCAGGACAAAGAGCTTGGGCGCCGACTTGGCGTGGAGGAGCCGTCGCACCATGGTGATCAGCCAGCGATGGCCCGGCCTCGCCAGGTTGCTCCGCCAGTCGCCGCCTTGCTCCTTATGGCCCCGGCCGTCATGGGGTCGCGGGCGCCGGCGCCCCTTTTGCCCGGCGGAAGCGCCGGTGTATGCATTGGGCCGCAAGTCGCAGCGGCTTCTCGATCAGGAAAAAGACCGCAAATGAAAGGAGCAGCGCCGCCGCCACATTGACGGCGATGTAGGTGATCGGGCCCATGTTGGACAGGTGGTGCAGGTCGAGGAGCGAGGGAAGCGTCGTCAGCACCGTCCAGTGGGTCAGGTAGATGCTGTAGCTGGCGTCCCCCAACAGGACGAGGGCCTTGCCCGCGGTGAAGCGGTGTTCCAGGGTCAACGCGAGAGCGACGATGAAAAAGCCCGCAGAGCCGGAAAAGAGAACCCTCGAGTAGAGCGCGGGCGAATCCAGCGTGCGCCACGCAAGGACGGTGGTGACGGCGGCCGCAGCGGCCAGCGCCAGCGCCTTGCCGTTCGAATAGCCGAGCCTGCCGCCCGCAAAAAGCTCGTACACCACGACGCCGTACACGAACTCGAGCATGAACGGGTGTGTAAACTGGTTGAGCATCGGGCTCTTCGCCAGGCCAAGCGCACGGACGGCCAGGATCAGCACCGTGTATCCCAAAAAGAAGTACTTCGGTCCTGCCCGGAGGGCGATCATGATGCTGACCGACACGTAGAACCAGAACTCGTAGATCAGGGTCCAGCCGATTGCGTCCACCGGCGACCGGCTCCAGCGCGTGAAGGTCAGCGACCCTGCGATCCAGGCAGGGTCCATCTTCGCCCTCGGGTAGTAATAGCTGAGCCACCAGTTTGGGTCCGACTCATAGGCGAGCCAGACTGCAACAGCCGTGAAAAACGCGTAGAGCGGCCATACCCGCAGGAACCGCCTTTCCAAGAACCCGCCCGCATCGCGAAGGCCCGACTTTCCGGCGCCTATGTACATCATGATGAAGCCGGAGATGACGAAGAAGACATCTACCCCGAATGCTCCAAAGGCAAACATGTCGGGGTGGATCCCCACGGACTGGTAACGGGGAAGGTCGATGTGGGCGAAGACAACCATCAAGGCAGCGATGGCTCGCAAGGCTTGGATGTTGTTCAGCTTCATCGAGTCCGGCTTCATTGCAGTCTTTGGGCGTGGCTGTCGGGCAAGCCTTGCGATGGTTTCAAGCGGCCATCCCGGAAGCAAGCATAACAGGCCCACGCGCGCCCGAACCAAACGCGCCGAGGGCTGACCCCCGTCAACGCAGGGCACCCCGGGCCGGCAGCTCGTCCTGGCTGGCAACGCCCGTGGCCGGCGCGCACGCCTCTCCCGCTGCGACCGCGAGATACGGGTGGTACTCGGGGACAAGCACCTGGATGGCCCGCTTGACCCTGTCGGGATCGGCATCGGGCGCCATGTCCCGAAGCCGGTCGAGCCCCTGCCTCACCGCGTCCCAAGTGGGGGCCTTGCTGACAAAGCACATGATCTTTGGGTGGCCCGTCGGCTCGAGGCTCTCTGTGTTCAGGTTGATCTCCTCGAACAGCTTTTCCCCCGGCCGCAGGCCCGTGACCAGGATCTCGATATCGACTCCCTCCCTCAGCCCGCTGAGTTCGATGAGCTGCCTCGCAAGGTCGATGATCTTGACCGACTTGCCCATATCCAGGACAAAGATCTCGCCGCCGTGGCCCTGCGTCGCGCTTTGCAGGACGAGCCCGACCGCCTCGCGTACGGTCATGAAATAACGGGTCACGTCCGGGTGGGTGATCGTGACCGGACCACCCTCGGCGATCTGCCTCTTGAAGGTGGGGATCACGCTGCCGGACGAACCGAGGACGTTGCCGAAGCGTACGGCCATGAACTTCGTCCTGCCCGGGCCCCTGCCCTGCAATGCCTGCAGGCAGAGCTCCGCCACCCGCTTGGTCGCGCCCATGGCGCTCGTTGGATTGATGGCTTTGTCGGTGGAAATGAACACGAACCGGTCCACCTGGAACTCGACGGAAAGCTCGGCCATCCTCATGGTGCCGATTGCGTTGTTCCGAAAGGCCTCAAATGGCTGGTGCTCCATCATCGGCACGTGTTTGTGGGCGGCCGCATGAAAGACCAGCTGGGGGCGGAACCGCCGGAAGATGTCGCGCATTCGCTCGCCGTCCAGGATGTCGGCCACCAGCGGGACCAGCTCCGTGGGGAACCCCAGCCCGAGCAGCTCCTGCTCAATCTGGAATATCTGCACTTCGCAGCGTTCCACCAGCAGCAGTCGCCGGGGCGCGTGGCTGGCGACCTGACGGCAGAGTTCGCTGCCGATGCTTCCCCCTGCGCCGGTGATCAGGACGGTTCTCCCCTCGACCAGTTCGCGGATCCGGTCGGTGGACAGGTTGACCGGGTCCCTGCCGAGCAGGTCCTGGATTTCCACCGGCCGGATCGTGGACAGGTGAACCTGCCCCTTGATGAGCTGTTCGTAGGATGGGACCGTCTCGCACTTCAGGTGAAGCCGGTTCAGCTCGTTCACGATCTCGCGCAATCGCATGCCGGAGGCGCTTGGCATGGCGATGATGACCTTGTCCAGCGCGAGGTCCCGGTGCCGGGCCGCCAGCTTGTCGATGCCGCCCAGGACCGGGACTCCGTGGAGCTGGGTGCTCCACTTGGCCGGGTCGTCGTCGAAGATAGCGACGGCCCGCAGTCCCAGACCTGGCCTGGATATGACTTCGCGGACGAGTGCCGCCCCCACACTGCCCGCACCGACAATGCCCAGGCGTTGGCGGGCCTCGGCGCTCTTCGACCTCCGAAGCGCAGCCGGGCCAAAGCGCTCGCGGTACAGGCGGAGGCACGCCCGGACCATGCAGAGGCCGAAAAAGGAGAAGACGAAGTCGGTGAGGGTCGTCGAGCGCGGCGGGGCCCTCGCGATGCCCCCAAAGTAGCGCAGGACGAGGAAGACGAAGTCCGCGGATCCCATGGCCAGGAGCAGGCGTTGCGCATCCCCAAGCCCAAAGTAGCTGAGCAGCGTGTCGAACTGCCTGAACACCAGCAGCGAAACGAGCTTCACCAGCACGACCGTCACCATGATCCGGACGATCGTCGTGCGAAACTCGTCGGGGACCCTGAAGTCAAACCGCAGCTGGTACGACAGCCAGATGCTGGCGCCCATCGCCAGGGCGTACAGCGCAAGAAGGATGCATACCCTCCTGATCCTATGATGGTTGAACACGATGATTGGGAACCCGAAACCCGGCGGCATCGCACCGGACTGGTCTGAACCGACTACAGGATGCGGGTCCCGAGATCAAGCGCGGAGGGAACGGCGAAAACCCGCCTCCGCGACCAGGAAAAACCCCAGCCATGCCGCGAGGACAACGGCTGCGGCGCCCCACCGGACCCCGGTGCTTCCCCGGAAGGTGGCCCAGACCACGAAGATGGCCCCGCACTCAATACCCATCTCCCAAAGGGTGACCCAGCTGTGACTCCTCCCCGATCGGATGAACCGCTGGTAGAAGTGCTCCCGATGCGCCTCGTACCACCTTTCGCCGCGCAGCGCGCGCCTCACGAGGGTGATCGCGGTGTCCAGGACAAAGTTTGCATGAAGGAGCACGAGGGGCGCGAGCAGCCACCCCCCGAGGTCCTTCGCCAGCCAGAGCACGAGGATGGCGAGCAGGAACCCAAGCGGAGCGCTTCCCACATCCCCCATGAACATCCGGGCGCGCGGGAAATTATGGGGCAGGAAGCCACCCGCCGCGCCAGCGACTGCGAGGCAGAGGAGGATCGGCGCGCTCGTCCATCGGCCCCCCGCCCCGAGCGCCACTCCCGCCATGCCGAGGGAGGAAAGAAGCGCCTGTCCCGCCGCAATCCCATTGATTCCGTCCATGAAATTGAAAGCGTTGGCGTAGCCCACGACCCAAATCAGACCCAGCAACCCGGCCAGGGCCCTTGCGACCTCCGACCCTTGGCCTGGCAAAAGGCCTCCGTGAAGACTGGCTCCCGCCAAGGCCAGAAGGCCGGCAGACGCGGCGGCAAACTGCCAGCCGAGACGGACCAACGCGGGAAGCGATCGGACGTCGTCCACCAGCGACACGGCAGCCAGAACCGCGGCGGCTCCCAGGATTTCCTCGATCCGCGCCGGGGACCCCGGGCGGATCAGCAATCCGGCCGACAGGCAAACCGCCGCAACGATGGCGATCCCTCCGCCGCGCACGGTCGAGCGCGCGTGGCTGGACCGTGCGTTGGGACGGTCGAGCACGCCGAGCCCCTCGAGTACGGGCCGGACCACCCACGCCCCGAGAAGGCTGATGCAGAATGCAAGGGCGGCAACTTCGATCGGGATCACGGGCGGGTTCATCTTACTTTTCGGCCGCGGCTGGCTTGTCCTGGTAAAAGACGGCCTCCCGGTAAATCGCCGCGGGTGAGAGCCCGCGGTCGAGGGCCATGGCCTTGATTTCCGGACCGCCGAAAAACGGAAAAATGAACTCCTGTGGGAGCCAGTGCCCGGAACAGAGGGCGGCAAACGATCGTGCCGAGTAAAGGGAGGTCGGACGGGAGACCACGGCGACAAACCGTTTTCCCGCCTGGCTGTCCGCAAGGATCACCCGGAGGTACGCCAGTTCCGCAGACGGCACTGACCGGGACCGACCGGCGTACAGCACCCTCATGTCGCCGCTGGCCGCCAGAACAAACCCGAGCCCCGACCCGACCGCGCAGAGCGCGTCCCGGGGATGGGCCGGGGCCTCGGAGAAGCGGGCGCAATCGTCGGCAAACCCACGCAGGCTGACGTCGTCGGCCGGCTTCACAAGGACGCTCCAAAAGCGGTTGTACCAGGGACCGTTCGCGGGAACCGCAGTCAGCGCAAGGAGCGCCAGGCAGGCGGCGGTCGAGGGTTGGAGGAGCAGGTCGAAGCCCGGCCACGCGTGATTTCTCGCGGCGGCAAGCCATTTCCCTACGAACGGCTCACCAGCCAGGCACACGAGCGCGAGGCCGGCTGGAATCGAGAGGAGCAGGCGGTGAAATGTCACGATGGCGTCCGGATTCATGACGTAGCGCGCAAGGCTGTTCGCAAGGGGCAGCGCCACAAAGGGCATCGAAAGGGCGAGAAACGGCATCACGGTGAGCCAGCCTGCAAGGCGGTTCCGGCAAACGAGCAACATGCCGGCCCCAAGGTTCAGAATTCCAAAGGCTCCGGTGATCTGGAGCGCCCGTTCGCCGGCCCGACTCCCCGGATTCCAAAGATCGAATCCGTACCAGGTTGACAGCCAACCGGCCCGGCGAAAGTACCCGTCCACGGCCGGATCGCGCGGCCACCACGCGATCGCCGCCAGGCTCAGCACGATCGCCGCGGCAACCAGCCAGCCGAGTGCGGCCCTCCTCCACTCC
>Ga0302319_10007190_pt1 | contig 21926 bp, 12 predicted proteins | sample Bog_T0_2_FD_203319 | JGI IMG/M metagenome (GOLD analysis project Ga0302319, IMG submission 203319) | Peat permafrost microbial communities from Stordalen Mire near Abisko, Sweden - Bog_T0_2 | ecosystem: Environmental > Terrestrial > Soil > Wetlands > Peat | place: Sweden: Abisko, Stordalen Mire... | reverse complement strand
CACCGCGAATACACGCCCGGCGACGACACGCGCCACCTTGACTGGAAAGTACTCGCGCGCACCGAGCGCTACTACATCAAGCAGTACGAACAGGAGACGAACTACGTCGCCCACATCCTTCTCGACGGCAGCGAGTCGATGAAATACGGCTCGGGAGACACCACCAAGTTTGACTACGCCCGCAGCATCGCCGCGACGCTCGCCTACCTGATCCTGCAACAGCGCGACGCGGCCTCGCTGGCGATCTTTGACGACAAGGTGCGCAGCTACTATCCCCGGACGGACAACCTCTCCGCGATCCACAATCTCATCTCGCTGCTGGCGAATTTCGAACCGGAGCAGACCACGAGCATCTCGACCGTGCTGCACGACCTCGCAAGGCAGATCAAGCGCAAGGGCATCGTGATCCTGATCAGCGATCTTTTCGACGACGTGGAAAATGTGCTGCGCGGCATCCAGCACCTGCGGTTCAGCGGGAGCGAGGTGATCATTTTCCACGTGCTCGACCCGTTTGAGCTGACGTTCCCGTTCAAGGGCACCGTGGAATTCCGCGGCCTCGAGGGGGGGCCGAAGCTGATGACACGCCCCGCCGACCTGCGCAAAAGCTATCTGAAAGAGTTGAACGATTTCATCACGAAGCTGCGCACAGGCTGCGAACGCAACGGCTGCAACTACGTGCAGGTCAACACAGCCACTCCATGGGCCGAGGTCCTGAGCAGCTATCTCGCAACGCGGCAACACCGTTACGGATAAATGACTTTCCTCAATCCGTTCCTCCTTTGGGGCATGGCCGCGGTTGCCGCGCCGATCATCATCCACATGTTCATGAACCGCCGGATCAAGCCGGTGGTGTGGGCGGCGATGCGGTTCCTGCAAGTGAGCATCCAGAAAAACCAGAAGCGGATGAACCTGGAGGATCTCCTGCTGCTACTGTTGCGATGCCTGATCTTCATCCTGCTGGCGCTGGCGCTGGCGCGTCCCATTTTCAAGGGGTCAAAGGGGGGGAGCATGGTGAAAGGGAGCGAGACGGCGGTGCTGCTGATCGACAATTCCTACAGCATGGGGCAGAGCGACGGCGGCGCCACGCGGTTTGACCAGGCCCGCGATGTGGCCCAGCAGATCCTGGATTCCCTGCCGCAGGGGTCCTCGGTGGCGCTTCTTTATTTTTCCGATGTCGTGAAGGCGGCGGTGCCGGACCCGAGCTTTGACCTGAACCTGGTGCGGAAGCTGGCGGCGGATGCGCAGGTCTCGGACCGCCCGACCAATGTGGAGCAGGGCGTGAAGCAGGCCCTCGATGTGCTGGACCGGCACCAGGGGGGGACGCAGCATATTTACCTCATCACCGACGGGCAGGAGGTCGGCTGGAAACAATTCGACGACATAGCCAAGATGCTGCGCAATCCCTCTGTGAGATCGAGCGTGATCCTGGTGGGGAGCACAGAGGACCATAATCTCTGCGTAAACGACTTGCGCATGGAGACGGCGATCGCGAGCGTGGGAGAGGCGTCGCAGTTCGACGTGGAGGTGACCAATTTCGGCACCTCGGAAGCAAAGGACGTGGCCGTGAGATTGAGCGTGGACAACGAGCCGGCATCCGACGAGGGCGTGATCGATTCCATCCCGGTCGGCGCGGGGAAGCGCATCTCGCTTTTCACGAAATTTGCGACTGCGGGCTACCATACGGTCACCGGCGAGGTGAACGCCGACCATCTTCCCATTGATGACCAGAGGACGATTGCGCTGCGGGCGCTGGATGATGTGCGCGTGCTGCTGGTGACAAGCGACGAGGACGCCGACCCCACGGAGAATGCGACGTTTTACCTGCGCCATGCGCTCACGCCTGTCGCGCCAGCCGAGGTGGAGAATTATTACATCAAGACGAAGACGATCAGCCCTTCCCAACTGGACACGACGAACCTGGGGGATTACGAGGCAGTCGTACTGGCGGATGTGGCGGATGTCTCGCAAGCCGCGCTGGACGGGATCGCGGCTTACCTGAACCGCGGCGGTGGATTGATTGTTTTCCCGGGCGACAAAACGCAGGCGCAGTTTTACAACGACAACCTCGTGAAGAAGTATGGTTTTCTGCCGGCGAGCCTCGGCAAGATCCGCGGGGAGGCCGGCAAGCAGGACAAGTTCCTGAGCCTGCAGGCAAAGGGTTACGAAAACCACATCGTCTCGATCTGGAAAGATCCGAATGCGGGGACGCTGGCGAGCACGCATTTCTACCGCGCCTACGAATTGAAGCCCGAGGCCGGCCACACGGACCAGGCCGGGGAGCCGGAGGTGATCGTGAAGTATGCGGATTCCACGCCTGCAATCATGGAGCGTCCATGGGGGCGCGGACACGTGATTCTTTTCAGCAGCAGCGCAAATACGGCATGGAACGACATGCCGCTGCGGCCAGTCTACCTGCCGCTCATGGAGCGCGTGCTGGGCTCGATCCTCGACCAGCAGGATGAGCGGTTGAATGTCCCGGTCGGCTCCCAGTTGGAACTCGTGTGCAATCCGGAATGGACCGGCAAGGATGCGATCATCACCCATGTCGGCGAGAAAAAGGAGTCGGGATCGCTGCGGCGCATCAACATCGTGAACGGGGTGCCGTTGCTGCGCTTCGACGAGACGGAAAAGGCGGGGCCCTACGAGGCGGCCATCAAGACCGAGCCGCCCACGATCATTAAATTCGCCGCGCAATTTGACCCGAGCGAATCCAATCTTACGGCAGAGCCGCAGGCTGAGCTCGATTCCCTTGCTCCCGACGTGCAGGTGGTGCGCTGGGGCCCAAATGCCCACCTCGACGGACAGGCCGGCAAGGAGGGCGGCAACGGCGCGGAAATCTGGGTGACGCTTGCGGTGCTCGTATTAATCGCGGCGTGCGGTGAAATGGTAATGGGGGGAATTTTTAGCGCATCAAAATGATCCAATTCCTGCTCAAATTACTGGGAGTAAAAATCGAGGGCGCACAGGAGGTTTCCGCTGTGACCTTCCAATTGCGCCACTCAAGCTGGCTCGGATGGATGGTGTTCATAGGGCTGTTGCTTTGTGTTTTCACGTGGTGGGTTTATCGCTACATGGGTGGCCACAAGGGATTGACGGCGGCACGCAGGCGGTTCCTCACGGCATTGCGCATCCTCCTTTTCATGCTGCTGCTTTTCATCCTGCTGCGTCCGGTGTTTTCGTTTACGGTGGAAAACCGGTTGCGCAGATCGCTGGTGGTGCTTGTGGACAAAAGCATGAGCATGCTCATCGAGGATTCCCGCCTTGATGAACAGGACATCAAGCGCGCGGCCATCGCCAAGGGAATCATCAAGACGCTCGATCAGTCGCTTGATCAACAGCAGTCCACCGGGGTCCAGCATTTATCGCGGACTGAGATCGTCAAATCCGTCTTCGAGAACAAGGATCTCGACCTCATTGATACCTTGAAAAAGAGATATGACGTGGAATACATGGTTTTCGACCGCGACATCAGGCCTGCATCGGAGGAGCAGGCCCTTGTCAAACCGCCGACCGGTGATGATGCCAGCGAGGCGACGGCGATTGGTGATGCGGTTCGCGATGTGTTGAATCGCAAGCGCGGGCAACCCGTTGCGGGTGTGCTTCTTGTCACCGACGGCGCGAATAATAACGGAAGCGAACCTCTCGATGCGGCCAATGCAGCGGGTGCGGACCACATGCCCCTCTACATTTACGGAGTGGGAATCACTTCACCGCGCGACATCATCGTGGACAGCGTATTCACCCCGGATGTCGCATTCATCAATGACGAAGTGCCCGTCACTGTGCGTGTCCGCGCACAAGGGTTGAAAGGGCAGAAAGGGCATCTCACGCTCAAGCTCGACGACAAGGAGGTCGCCTCCAAGGACCTGGATTTTAACGACGATGGCGAGCAGGCGGTGCCTTTGACATTCACGCCGGATAAGGCCGGTGTATTCAATCTTATAGCAAACATCCCGCCGCGTGATGATGAAACCGTGAAAGACAACAACACGGCCACCCAGCGCCTGCGCGTGATCGATAGCAAAATCAAGGTGCTGTTCATCGAGCAGGCGCCGCGTTGGGAATTTCGTTTTGTGCAGGCTGCCTTGATGCGCGACCGCCGCGTGGATGCAAAATTCATCCTTCTGCAGGCCGATCCCGCGTTGTCCCAGGGAACAGATTCCCCCTACCTCGCAAAATTCCCTGCGACTAAAGACGCTCTTTTCAAATATGATCTGGTGGTGATCGGTGACGTGGATCCAAAGGTTTTCACACCTGAACAGATGGACAGCTTGAATGAGTTCGTCTCCAAATTCGGAGGGGCCGTGGCGTTTATTGCAGGCCAGCAATACGATCCGAACGCCTACGCAGGCACACAATTTGAAAAATTACTGCCCGTGGAAATTGATGCAACGGCTGTTCATCGCGGCACAATCGAGCGTCCGACGTCCCTGGTCCTCACTTCGCTTGGCCGCACCAGTCCGATGCTCAGGCTTTCGCCCAATGAAGAGGAAAATGCCAATATCTGGCACAGCTTTCCTCCGGTGCAGTGGATCAATCGCGTCTCGCGGGCAAAGCCTGGCGCCCAGGTGCTGCTCGAGGATGCAGACCCCTTGAAAGCGAACCGTTTTGGAAAAATGCCCGCCCTTGCCTTGCAGCAATACGGGGTGGGACAGGTCCTCTACTTCGGCACGGACAACACCTGGCGCTGGAGGCAGGAGTCCGGTATCGCTTATTATCCCCTGCTCTGGGGCCAGATCGTTCAGCGCATGGCACTCGCGCATTTGCTGGGTGGCTCCAAGAGGACCCAGCTGAGTGTGGACAAACAGCATTACGCCACCGGAGAACGGGTCACTGTGTTTGCCCGGCTTTATGACGAGGCCTTCCAGCCGGTAAAGCAGGCATCGGTGAACGGCAGTTACACGGTCCAAGCCGCGCCGGGACAACCCCCCTCGCCCGTTCAACGCGTGCAATTGAGGCCGTTACCTGATCAACCCGGCATGTATCGCGGCGATTTTGTGGCCGTCACGGCGGGAAATTATAAATTCTCCGTGGAAAGCGACGCGCAAACCACCCTTGATTTTGAAGTCGCAAAACCCCGCTTTGAACTCGGGGAAACAGCGATGAATGAGCTCCTGCTCAAGGAAATGGGGCGCGTCAGCGGAGGAGCTTTTTTCCGTGAGGAGGATCTGTCCACACTCACACAGAAGCTCTCACAAAAGGATGAGCGAATTTCCCGCAACATAGATGCCGATATCTGGTCATCACCGTTTTACTTCGCATTGGTTGCGCTTGTGGCTATCATGGAATGGGTCTTCCGCAAACGCTATGAGCTGAAATGAAAACGAGTGCTCCTCCTTCCACTTCCGCCTATCTGCGAAACCTTCAATCGCGGATCGTCGCCGTGCGCCAGAAGCGCGCCGCAGTGAAAATGATCACGGGTATCGCCTCGGCCCTGGGTCTTTTGATCGGGGTCATCACTCTCGAGGCTCTGCTCGATGAAGTGGTGGATCTGCCATGGCTGGCAAGGGCGTTCATCCTTCTGGCAACCCTGTCGGGATCGGGATTTCTGCTGTGGCGCGATTCTATAAAACCATTTCTCAAGCGGCCCGATGATGATGCCGTGGCTTTGATGGTGGAGCACGCATTGCCTGTTTTTAAGACCCGGTTTATTGCATCCATCCAGCTCTCCCGCGCGTTTGCAAAAGAGACACCGCCGGCTCTTGTGCGCGCTCTGCTGGCTGAAACCTCTTCCACGGTGTTAAAGACAGATTTCAGCACGGTTGTGAAGACCGCACGGCTCAAGCGCTCGATCTTGATAGGTATCGCTGTCACCGCTGTCTCTGCCACGCTGGCATGGTACGGAGGCGCGGCGAGTGTGTTGCTGCTCAAGCGCGCTTTCCTCTTCACCATCCATCTTCCTCGAAAAACCCAGATCCTGACCGTCACAGGAGATCAAAAAATCGGCATCGGCGAGGATTGCAAGATCGACGTCACCGCCTCAGGCGTAACCCCGCCGAAGGGCAGGGTCATTTCCACCACACCTTCGGGGCAGGTGAGGGAATTTGATCTTCTTGCCGATCCGGCGCTTCACGGGCACTACAGCGCCGTTGTGCACACTCCCCAGGAAGCGTTTACCTACCATGTAGAATTAAATGATGACCGCTCGGACACTTACCACATAAGCACCATGCAACGGCCTTCCGTGGCACAGGTGGATTGCGAACAGATTTACCCGGATTATGTAAAACTCCCTCCTGTCAAGCGCACAGTTGGCGATCTCACACTCCTCGCGGGCAGCCACCTCAGGGTGGTGGCCAGGGCAAGCATGCCGGTGCAGGAGGCGACACTGCGCCTGGCTGGACTCAAAACAGAGATCAAAATGCGTATTGATCCCAAAACCAGGCTCAACCTTTATGGAGAGTTTGCCATACCGGCGAAAGACCTAACAGGCTTCTCCATCCATCTCGTGTCAACCGATGGGGTTGAATCCGGCGAAACGGCCATCTACCGGATTGATCTGGTCCCAGATCGTGCACCCGTTGGGGTGCTCCTCTGGCCAACCCGCCGCGAGGAATTGGCGGTAACCACAGCCAAATTCCTGATCGCTTTTGAAGCAAAAGACGATTTCGGGATAACCAAAGTAGACCTCCATTACACGGTGGACCAAGGACCTGAAAAGAACATCCCCTTCCCGCTTGATACCACGAATCATGTGGAAACATACTTGAAACGCCATTTTGACTGGGATCTGGAGAAGCTCCCACTGGCGCAAGGAAATGTAATTGAATTTTGGCTCACTGTGACAGATACTAACACCGTAACTGGGCCGGGAATAGGAACCACTGAACATTATCAGATCAGGATTGTCTCTAGTCAGGAGAAGCTTGCGGATATCCAAAATCACCGGCAGGAGGAACTAGCCAAACTTAAAGAAGTAGAAACCAGTCTGGAAATATCCAATACGGAACTCGCAAAACCTCTTACCGAAAAACCAAAATAGCCACTTTTACCAAACCAACCCAATTTTGTGCAATCCGAAGGATGAACTTCTAAACCAATACCAAGTGAAATCACCAGAGTGAGTCCAGGCAAATCCAAGGTAATCCAACGTAAAAATAAAATCATGAGAACCCCAGATCGCAGAATTCTTTCACTCATTCTATTGGCGCTTGCCGCCATGGTCAGCACAACATTCGCCGTTGATGTCCAATCCGCGGTCGATAGCGCCCACAATGGAGAACACCAGCAGCAGCAAATCCAGGCTGATTCTCAAAAACTGGTTGCAGATCTTGATGCGACGATAGACGAGTATCAGCGCAATGGTTTGAATGGGGAGGAGCTCAAGACGCTCCAAAAAGTGCGCCAGATTATCGCCAATGCCAGCGAGACAGAGATGGCAAAAATTCTGGACCTTCTACAGCGTGCGGGAAACAGCACCAAGCCGGAGGATGTGTTAAAAAACCTTAGTGCAGCCAACACTGCTCAAAAAGGGGTGCTTTCTCAGCTAAAGACCATCCTTGACGGCGATGCAAGACAGCAGGAGGCCCAGGCTATAGCGGATGAAGTCAAGGCGCTTGCCGATCGCCAGGCTGCAAACTTGCAAACTGGCATTAGCACGGCCCAATGGGCACTTTCAGGAGCCTCAAAAAATGACGATGCTGCCATCGCAGCTTCCTTTGAGGCGCAAGCCGCGGAACAAAAGGCGATCGCTGAAGATCTGGCCCGTCTCCAAACCAAGATTAATGAGTTTGCCAAAAATCCAAACAACCAGGCGCTGGCTGATCGTTTCAAAAAAGGAATGGAGGACAGCACTAAAGTCGCTCCGCAAATCGCCTCGGCAACCGATCTTTTAAATCAAAAGAAACTCTTTGAAGCTGTCGCCAGCGAAAAAACGGCACGCGATGGAATGCGACAGCTGGCACGCACCATATCGCCTCCACTTGAGGAAACAGACGCCCTGCGTGCTGCCGCCGATCAATTGGGCAAAATGATTTCCCAGCAAAAAGAGCTGATCGACATAACGGGCAAGGCTTCACAGTTTCCACCCATCGAACAATGGGTTGCTGATACTTTAAAACGTCAAAGAGGCCCTGGCTACGAAGAGGCAAAGAAAAAGGGGATCTTGAATCAGCCGATTGCCCAGTTGGTTCAGAATGACATATTCAAGAACGGCTATGGATGGCATTCCGGGGAGGCAAAAAAAGATCTTCCGGGATTGGAAAGCCAGGAAGGTGATCTCGTAACCCAGAGCGATGCGCTCAGTCAGGACATCAGCAAAATCTCCAAGCCGGCTTCCGATGCCTTGCAATCAGCCTTGCCGCCAATGCAATCCGCCCGCGGCTTCCTCACCGACAGGAAGGCGGTTGAAGCGGCTCAGTCTCAAACTGATGCCCTTGGCTGGTTGGAAAAAGCCAAGGCAAGTTTGGACCAAAGGCTCGCCGAGAAAAAATCCGATACAAACAGCGATCCAGTAGCCCAACTTTCTGAATTACAAAAAGAAACTCAAAAGCTGGCTGCGGACCAGGCCGCACTCGCGCAACAAACAGCCGCCCCTAAAACGGCGGATCAATCAGCCGCACTCGCCCAGCAACAAGCCGGCCTGCAACAAAAAGCCCAGGATCTGCAACAGAAAGCTGCTGCAGCCGACGCAACAGCAGCCGCAAAGTCTCTCGACAAGGCTGCAGCTAACATGGCCGCCGCCGCCGCTGCCGCGAGTAATCCCGCACAAGCTCCGCAAGCCGCTGCTCAACAGCAACAAGCAGCCCAAAATCTGGCCGCCGCCGCCCAACAATTAGGAAAGCAGGCCGACGCAGAACAAAAGGCTGATCAACAAGTCGCCGCCGACAAAAAAGAACTGGATGATCTGGCAAAAATTATCGAGGAGGAACAAAAGATCCGGCTGGATACCGTACAAGCCACTCCAAAGCAGCAAAAGCAGCCTGAAAAAGTCCGCGCTTTGGCTTCCATTCAACAGGGCATTCAGAAAGACACCGCCGACTATCAAAAGACACTCGCCGCTGCGCCGCCTGACCCCACAAAACCCGACGCTACAAAAACTGTTGGAAGCGCAAGCAGCCATATGGGAGACGCATCAGGACATTTGGTAAAAGCTGATGGCACAAAGGCGGAACCAGATGAGAGAAAAGCCATAGACGATCTGCTGTTACTGCAAACCTCTCTACAAGCCGCTCTACAGGCAGCCCAAGCTGCGGCGGCAGCCAATAATCCTGCCGGGCAACCACCGCCGCCGGATCCTGCAGCCCAAGCTGCCCAGGCCGCTGCAACAGCAGCTGCGATCGCACAAGCTCAAGCTCAAGTGGCCGCTGCGGCTGCGGCGTTGGCTGCAGATCCAGCAGCAAACGCTGCTCCTGCTGCCACCCCTGATGCCGGTGCCCCTCCGGCCGCAGGCGCCCCTCCTGCCGGTGCCCCTCCTGCTGGCGCTCCCACTGCTGACGCCCCTCCTGCCGGTGCCCCTCCTGCTGGCGCTCCCACTGCTGACGCCCCTCCTGCTGGTGCCCCTCCTGCTGGCGCTCCCACTGCTGACGCCCCTCCTGCCGGTGCTCCTCCTGCTGGCGCTCCCACTGCTGACGCCCCTCCTGCCGGTGCTCCTGATGCCGGTGCTCCACCTGTCGGCGCTCCACCTGCTGGTGCTCCACCCGCCGGTGCTCCTGATGCCGGCGCTCCACCTGCTGGCGCTCCTGATGCTGGCGCTCCCACTGCTGGCGCTCCTTCTGCCGGTGCTCCTACTGCCGGCGCTCCCGCACCAGGGGGCGACCCTGCCGCCGCAGCGCAAGCTGCTCCATTAGCGAACGCTGGAGCAGGTCTTGCAGCAGCAGCTCCGGGTGCCCCAGATGCCGCCACGCAGGCAGCAATGCAGGCAGCCACAAACGACCTCACAAACGCCGCCGCTGCAGCCGCCAATGGCCAGGGAGCACAAGCAAGTGCCGCTGCCGCCCAGGCCATGGCAGCCTTGGCCCAGGCTTCCGCAGCTCTAGCCCAAGCCCAAGCTGGTATTTCCCCAAGCGGTCCTCCCGGCGCCCCCGATGGCATGCCTGGCACGATGCCAGGCACAGGTACAACGCCAGGAGCACCTGACGGCACACCAGGCACCACCCCGGGAACAACACCAGGCACCGATCCAGGAGCTACCGCAGGCACTACTCCCGGAAAGCCAGGAACTCCCGGCAAACCCGGTTCCAGTGATGGGCCGGGCGCAACCGACGACGGGGGTGCCGCACAAGCAAATGCAGGTAAATTACTGCTCAGCCAGGCAAAATTCCTTAATCTTCCCCCAAATCAGCGCGCAGCACTTCAACAAGGGGTAACGGAAAAATATCCCTCGGAATACGCCGCAAAGGTTGAACAATATCGGAGGAACCTCGCGGACGAAGGAAGCGGGCACTGAAACATTCATAATAACAGTGCCGGGGAAAGCTGCCATCGCCGCATTTTTGCGGTTAAGTCATCAACATTCCCAAACCGTTATGTTTGGATACCTTTAGAGAAATCAAGACGGCAAATGAATCCGAGGACACTTTTCCCGATATTAAGCCTCTGTCTGGCCTTAACCGCCGACGCAGGGTCTGTGCGTTTATTGAGCGGCGAAACCTACGAAGGCAAACTCCAGTTTGTTAACAATCAAATCGTCGTCAACGCCGCAAAAAACAGTTCAACTCCGGTGGATCTATCGAATGTGCTGGATGCAATCTTTCAGCCGATGCATGGGGAAAAAGGCGAGTCACTTCCACGCGGCGTCATGCTTACTGATGGAACCGTGATTGCAGGCGAGGTCGCTGAGCCCGGCGGCTCTCCCATCGTGAAACTTGGTGAAATCACCGTTCCTGCCACTTCAGTCGCATGGATGATCTATGGGCCGATCTTGCGCAACAAAATCCCTGCCGCTTCCAGCGGGCAGACTGGAGCCATCCTGCTGGATGGACAATTTTTTCCCGGCACAATCGGTGATATTGTTAATAAAAAGGTCGCCATCAATTCCGCTCTTTTTGGTCCGCAGCGTTTCTCAATCGGGGGCGGTGAAAAAGCCCAGATCGCCGCACTGGTGTTACACGATATCCAACCCAATATCGGACACTATGAAGTGATCGCGAAAGACGGCTCCACTTATCTGGTGGACACAATCAGGACAGATGTGGATGGCATTCTTATTCACGATTCAATCGCGGGCGACGTGAAGATCAAAAACGACAATCTTTCCGAAATCCGCCTTTCAAGCAGGCAGTACCAATATCTCACCGGGCTTAAACCTGCGCAGGTGGATGTTCCCAAGGGTGGAGACGCGAACTCAGCCTTCACCGTGGAGACGGAGGCTGATTATGATAATATGGAATCGCTTCTTACCGCGCCAAATGTGGCTGTGAGCTACCAGGTTCCACAAGGATTCACAATCTTCTCCTGCACCATTTTTGTTCCAAAGGATGCTGTTGCCGGCGCCCGTTATACTTTTTCCATCTATGGCGATGGAAGATTGTTGTCACGCAGTGTTCCTATTGCAGCGGGTGACAACCCTCAACATATCAGCGTTGCCATGGCGAATGCAAAAATGATCGCAATACGACTGGAGCCAATGGCACCCAATGCAGCCGCATGGGGAAAATGGGCCCAGCCTATGTTCATGCGGCCCTGAACAACTGGCTGGCAATTTGATCCGATGATCATTCCTGCCTGCTCCTTGCAAGTCAGGAGAATCTAGAACGGAATATCGTCTTCCTCGCCACCGGGTTCCAGATCAGGATCTGCCGGCGGTCTTTTGGTGACAGGAGGCTTGGCGGCCTGACTTTTTTGCGGAGGAGAGCTGTGACCACCTCCGGGCTCGCCGCCTCCACCACCACCGCTGCCGTCTCCACGCGATCCGAGAAGCTGCATGCTTTCACCAACAACACGCATTTTGGTGCGTTTCTGGCCAGTCTGCTTGTCATCCCATGAATCAAGCTGCAGGCGACCTTCGATAAAAACGGGCCGCCCTTTTTTCAAATATTCACCCGCTATCTCCGCAAGACGTCCCCAGAGTACCACATCCACAAACGTAGTCTCCTCACGCTTTTCACCGTTCTCGAGCGTGTAATTGCGATTGATGGCCAGCCCGAGATCAGCAACTGCACTGCCTTTGGGCGTGTACTTGATTTCGGGATCCCGGGTGAGATTCCCGATCAACATGACTTTGTTTAAGTTCGCCATGCGCCAAACTTACTTGGCTGCTTTTTCCTTGGCGACTTTTTTCGCGCGGAGTTTTTGATAGTGCTGGCGATAGACATCCGCATCGAGATTGAATTTCGCACGGAGACGGTCCACGATCGGCGGTTCGCCCTCAAATATGAAATTTACGTAATATCCCGAGTCAAGCGGACCCGCAACGTAGGTGAACTGGCGCCTGTCCATCTTCTGCACCTGCTCTACTTTTGCGCCTTCTTTCTCAAATTCGCCCTCCAGACGCTCGATGAGATCTTTTACTGTGTCGTCGTTACCTTTTTGGTTCAGGACCAGCAGTCCTTCGTATCTGTTTTTCATGCTTTGTTTTCTGGTTTTTGATTGTAAGTGTTCATGGCTGTCTCGAATCCGGATTCCCGGGCGAGCCCGATTGCAGCAACCGCACGGTCCACGGATTCTTCGAGAATGGCGATTTCTTCCCTGCCGAATCTGCCGAGGACGTGATCAGTCAAAGTCTTTTCCCCTTCCGCCGCCCCCACGCCGAAACGCAAGCGCGGCACTTCCTGCGTGCCCAACTGCCCAATGATGGACCGGAGGCCATTATGGCCGCCTGCCGAACCGCCCTGGCGAAGACGCAGCTTGCCAAGCGGCAGCGCGACATCGTCCAGCACCACAAGAATTTCGCCGGCCGGTATCTTGTAAAAATGGCTCATTGCCACCAGCGGCTCGCCGCTGCGATTCATGTAGCTCATCGGTTTGCAAAAATGGACTCCCCCGCACGATGCCACTTCCGCATCCCATTTACGGGATGCCTGGAATGAAATGCCTTTGCGGGAGGCTAGCTTGTCGAGGATCATAAAGCCGACGTTATGCCGTGTGTTAACGTACTCGCGACCGGGATTTCCCAGTCCCACAATGAGACGGATGGTCGGCTGGCTGGCTGGATCCAAATTGTTGCAAAGTAAGACGCGTTTCTACTTTTTGTCGGCAGGCTTTTTATCCCCGGCCTTTTTGTCGCCTGCAGGGGCAGCATCACCGGCAGCGCCTTCAACTTTCTTTTCCTTGATGACTTCCGGCGAGGTCGGAGCCTCGACAACAGGCTTCTCTTCCTCAACGGTAGGAGCAGCAACGAGGAATACCGTGAGCCCGCCGTCCACAACGGCAGTCACCCCAGCTGGCAGCACGATGTCCTTGACGTGGATGGAATCACCGATGTTCAGATTGGAGACATCGACAGAAATGATTTCCGGCAGATCCTTCGGCAAGCACTCGATTTCGAGCGAACGCACGTTCTGTTCGAGAATACCACCGTAGCTGCGAACGCCAATGGCTTCGCCAGCGGCTTCGATCGGAATGCTCGCCTGGAGGGTTTCGTTCTGGGAAACCGCATGAAAATCAACGTGCAACACTTTGCCGCCAAGCGCGGTGTGCTGGACTTCCTGGATCAGCGCGAGTTTGCTGGTCACCTTGCCCTGATCAGTGATTTCCAGATCCACAAGGATATTTTCGCCGACTGCATGGCTGAGCAGCGTATTGATCTCGCGACGGGAAACCTGAAGGGCCTGGGCTTCCTCCTTTGCGCCATAGATTACCGCGGGCACGATGCCCTGCGCCGACAATTTTTTAACCGCCGAACGTCCAATGTGAGAACGGGTCTGCGCCGATAACTTTACTTGTTTAGCCATAAATTATTTTTTTTCCTTTGATTCGTTAATTTCAAACAGCGAACTCACCGACTCATCGTTATGAATCCGCTTTATACCTTCGCCGAGCAATTCCGCGATGCAAAGCACCTTGATATTGCAACCGTCTTCACATCGGACCGGCACGCTGTTCGTCGTAATGAGCTCCTCGATGTGCGATTTCTTCAACCGCTCGATAGCCAGATCCGACAGGACGGCGTGCGAAACTCCTGCATAGATGTTCAGCGCGCCGTGTTTCTTTAGCAGGGTTGCGGCGCTTGTCAAGGTACCAGCGGTCTCGGTCAAGTCGTCCACGATCAGGACATGCTTGCCCTCGACCTCGCCGATGATGTGCAAGGATTCCACTTCCGTGGCGCTTTTGCGGTTCTTGGGAACGATTGCCAGGCCGGCGCCCAAGGCGTCCGAATAGGCGGAGGCCATCTTCAATCCGCCCACGTCTGGCGAGACCACTACAAGATTCGTAAGTTGCTTGCTGCGAATGTATTTGATCAGAACCGGCATGGCGTAAAGGTGGTCCACCGGGATGTCAAAAAAACCGGCCACCTGCTGGGCATGGAGATCCAGGGTGATCACACGGTTTACTCCAGCCGCCACCAGGAGGTTTGCGATCAATTTGGCCGTGATCGGCACCCTGGGCTGGTCTTTTCTATCCTGCCTTGCGTAGCCAAAAAAAGGTATTACCGCCGTAATGCGCGAAGCGCTGGCCCGGCGCGCTGCATCGACCATGATGAGCAATTCCATCAAATTCTGGTTGCTCGGGGGACAGGTCGGCTGGACGATAAACACGTCGCGCCCGCGTACATTCTCATTTATTTTGACGTAAGTTTCCCCATCCGGAAACGTGCTTACCGTCGCATCGCCAAGCGGAACCCTCACATAATCCGCTATGCGCTGGGCAAGATCGCGGTGTGCAGAACCGGTGAAGATTTTCATTTCGTAATTCTGTGAAGTCATGGTGCGGAATTGAGCGGGGCGGTGAGTATAGGGCTCTCTCTTCGGATTTCAACCGTAAAATACGGGATATTCACTGCCTGTTTTTACGTTTCAAAGGTGTCCGTGCGCTTGCATTTCAAGTGGAGACGTGGCATCTTCCGCGAAATGAGCGACAAAGATGTGGTGATTGCAACGGTTCGCCAGTTGCCGGAATCTATCTCCTTGGATGAAATTAGCGAAGAGATTGCCATTCTTGCCGCCATTCGCCGGGGAAAAGCGGCTGCTGATGCCGGACATGTCACCCCTCATGAGGAAGTGCGCAACAAGCTCTCTTCATGGATTTCATGATAGTTTGGACCGATCCGTCTCTTGCTGATCTGCGGGAGATAGTCACCTATATCGCCAGCGATGATACAGATGCGGCAGTGCGGGTAGGCCAAGACATTATTGAGCATGTCGAAACGCTTCGGGCGTTTCCCTTCATAGGGCCACCTTACCCACGCGGTAGTGATGGCACCCTACGCGAGATTGTTTGTGGCAACTACCGGATATTTTACCGTGTATCCGAAAAACTAAAACTGATCGAAATTCTTACGGTCTGGCATGGAGCGCGCGGGTCACCTCAAGTTGGCTGAGCAACCAGAACAAGAAATATGCCAAAAACATCTTCGATATTTGAGGATTTCAAAGAACAGCCGGTCAATTTTTGGCCGGATTTGTAAATAATCGCTGATAAGGCGACAAACCTAAACTCGAATTCGCTCCGCTAATTTCTCTTTCAACTCAGGAAGGAGATTGACCCGATATTGCGTCCCAAGCCGCATGCGCAGCCTCTGACCGTCGGCGCGGGCGAATTCGAAATGCAAGGGACGTGTGCCGGGATATTGCTGGATTGTCCGTTTCAACTCCATCAAGTCGTCCTCCGAAGTGCGGTCGTGCTCGAAATAAAGGATGAGCGGCGGCTCGGCGGCTGAGGCGGCGGGAGCTTTGACCGGTTTGACTTCCGAGGCGACAAGGCGCAGGCCATCGTCGCGCTTGTCGAGTCGGGCAGTGATCGAAACGACGCGCCCTTTTTCGAGGTGCGCCGAGGATTTCAGGAAAACCTCATTCCAGATCATGATTTCAATGGAACCAGTCAGATCTTCCAGTATTACGATGGCGAAAGGCTTGCCGTCCTTTTTCGTGAATTTTTTGTCAACGGCCTCCAATGCCCCGGCGACTTGCAAAGTGGATTTGTCCTCCTGCTCGGCCAGCGAGCTGATTGCCTTGTATTTTCCGCCTTCCAGCACAGTGCGATATTCATCGAGCGGATGGCCGGTGACGTAAAAGCCCAGAAGTTCCTTTTCGTAGCCAAGTTTCTCGGACATCGGCCATGGTGGAACGTGATGCGTGTATACGCGTTTTTTTGGAGTTTCCTCCTCAACCACCGAATCGAAAAGCGAATGCTGTCCCGCAATGCGGTCGCGGTGTGAGGAAGCTGCTTTTGCAAGCGCCTCGTCGATCACGGTAAATATTGCAGCACGATCATCCCCGGTGAAATCGAATGCGCCGCACTTCACGAGGCTCTCGAGTACTTTTTTATTGATCTTGCGGGAGTCGAGCCTCTGGCAGAAATCCTCCATGGATTTGAACTCGCCATTCTGCTTCCGCTCGGCGATGGCGGATTCCATGGCGGCTTCGCCCACGTTCTTGATTGCGGCGAGGCCGAAACGGATTCCCTGTTTTCCGTCGCTGATCTCGGGCGTGAATTTCAAGCTGCTGCGGTTCACATCCGGAGGACGAATCTCGATGCCGAGCCGCTGACACTCGCCGACAAATATCGAGATTTTGTCGGTGTTGTTCACTTCGTTGCTGAGCAATGCGGCCATGAACTCGACGGTGTGATTCGCCTTGAGATAGGCGGTCTGGTAGGTGATCCAGCCGTAAGCGGCGCTATGGCTTTTGTTGAAGCCGTAGCCCGCGAATTTTTCGAGCAAATCGAACACCTCGTTGGCTTTTTTCTCGTCGATGTCGTTCGTTTTTTTGCAACCGGCGACAAATACCGCCCGCTCCTTCGCCATTTTCTCGACATCCTTCTTGCCCATAGCGCGACGAAGCAGATCGGCCTGGCCGAGTGTGTAACCGCCGAGCACCTTGGCCGCTTCCATGACCTGTTCCTGGTAGATCATGATCCCGTAGGTGTCGCCGCACACCTGCTCGAGCAGCTTGTGGGCGTATTTGATCTTGGTCTGGCCCTTCTTGCGCTTGATGTAATCGGGAATGAATTCCATCGGGCCGGGACGATAGAGCGCGCTCAAGGCGTAGATGTCGTCGATGGACTTGAAATCGAACTGGCGGCACCATGAAGCCATGCCACCGTCCAACTGGAACAGGCCGACCGTGTCGGCACGGTTCAGGAGCGCGAAGGTGTTTTCGTCCTCCAGCGAAATCTTGTTGATGTCGAAGCCGGACTCGTGAAGGTGGATCAGGTTCTCCGCGTCACGGATCACCGTGAGCGTTTTCAACCCGAGAAAATCCATCTTCAACAGGCCGAGGTCGGTGAGCGGACCCATCGCGTATTGCGAGACCACTTCGTTTGCATTACCACGCGTGAGCGGGATGTAGTCGGAAAGATCGCGGTCGCTGATCACGACGCCCGCAGCGTGAACACCGACGTTGCGCGTAAGACCCTCGAGCGTGGTCGCGTATTCCCAGAGCTGGCGTGTCGAGGTTTCGGTCTCGATTGCTTTCTTCAAGTCGGGATTTTTTTCCGCGGCCGACTTGAGCGTCATGTTCAATTCGTTCGGGATCATCTTTGCGATGCGGTCGCCCTCGCTGTAGCCAAGGCCCATCACACGGCCCACGTCGCGCACCACGCTTTTCGCGCCCATGGTGCCGAAGGTCGCGATCTGGGAGACGGCGCGCTCGCCGTATTTCTGGCGCACGTATTCGATCACCTCGCCCCGCCGGCTCTGGCAGAAATCGACGTCGATATCGGGCGGGCTCACGCGCTCGGGATTCATGAACCGCTCGAAGAGCAGGCCGAACCGGAGCGGATCGATATCGGTGATTTCCATCACGTAGGCGACGATCGCGCCCGCGGCGGAACCGCGGCCCGGGCCGACCGGAATACCCCGGTCTTTCGCCCACTTGATGAAATCCCAGACGATAAGGAAGTAATCGATAAAGCCGGTCTTGATGAGGACTGAGAGTTCGTAATCGAGCCGCTGCTGGAGCGCGGGTTCGGCCTCGACGCGGGCACCGTACCGTTTATGCAGCCCTTCCTGGCAAATCTTGCGCATGTGTTCCTCGCTGGTCATGCCGGGAGGATTTTTGAAGGCGGGATATTTCGCCTTTCCGAATTCCAACTCGAGGTTGCACATCTCTGCAATGCGAAACGTGTTTGCAATCGCCTCGGGATGCTCAGGGAAGAGCGCCTGCATTTCCGGCGTGCTTTTGAAATAAAGCTCGGGGGTGTAGTGCATCCGCTTTTCGTCCGTGACGCTTGCGCCTGTGCCGATGCAGATCATCACATCGTGCGCCTCGTGGTGGCTGCGCTCGAGGAAATGGACGTCGTTCGCGGCGACGAGGCCGAGGCCGAACTCACGGGCGAGCAAGGGGAGCACGTTGTTGCATTTCCGCTGCGCCTCGATGCCGTGATTGTGCATCTCGAGGAAAAAGTTCTCGGCACCGAGAATGTCGCGGAAATCCGCCACGCTCTGGCGCGCCTTTGGCAGTTGATCGGCCTGGATGTGCATGTTGATCTCGCCTTTCAGGCAGGCGCTCATGCCGATGAGGCCTTGCGAATGTTTTGCGAGCACTTCCTTGTCGATGCGCGGCTTGTAATACATGCCGTCGAGATGCGCGGTGGAGACGAGTTTCACGAGGTTGCGGTAGCCTGTGTCATCCTTTGCCAGCAGGGTGAAATGGTAGGCTGCATCGCGGGCCGAAGTGGCCTGACGATCCGTGAGTTTTCCCGGGGCCATGTAAACCTCGCAACCGATGATCGGTTTGATCCCCTTTTTCTTTGCGGTCTGGTAAAATTCGATGGCGCCAAACATGTTTCCATGGTCGGTCATGGCGACCGCGGGCATGCCAAATTCCTTGGCCTTTTCCATCAATTCCGGAATCCGCACCGCCCCATCGAGCGTCGAATATTCGGTATGAAGATGGAGATGGATGAAGGGATCTTCGGGCATAGATGAAAACTATAAACGTGTTGATGGATTTAGAAAGTAGGAATCGAGAATAGCGTAGCGAATTTTGGTGGGATTAAGTGGGATAAACCGGGATAGAGTGGGATAAATTCACCCTTTTGGGGTGAAAATGACGAAGTTCGAATGACGAATGACGAATGACGAATGACGAATGACGAAGCTCGAAGGAAGAGAAAGTATCGCGTCCTGGCAGTTTGGATTCGTTCATAGTTTGTGTTTTCCAGCGTTTCATGTTTATGGGCGTCGTTTCGAAGAACAAGTTAAGCCGCCCACCTCCGCCCACGGCTAATGTTGCCGCCTTCGCCCCTCGGCCTCTCCAAGAGTCGAGTATCTCGCAAAGCCTCGATTTACTCTGGTGCGCCTTGACAGGGCTTGTCACGGCTTGTCATTTTTGAGCTCCAAATTTCAAGGCTCCCAGTTCCAGTTTTTCCAGAAATCCGGTGGTCTGTTTTAGCGATGGCGAGGTTTTTAGGTCGGTTTAACTCGGTATAGGTCGGTAGCTTGTAGTGTTTTCCGCTACATCTCTCATTTTTAAGTCCATTTTGGTTCGATTAACCTGAATTGGCTTCATTTTTTTGAGGATACAACAGGCTGAGATAGTGGCATGGCGCCTGTTATACGTTTTTATAGAGTTATATTTAAGTTAACTCCTTTTGTTATATTTGTCAAGGGCTAAATGCAATGCGGGCAGCCTGTGGGCTGGGAACGCCTTTAATCGTGCTGACGGGTCTGGTTCAGGATGGAGGAGACCATCTGGATGAGCTTCTCGTTTCCTGATTTGCGGGCGGTTTGCAGGGCCTGTTCGGCGGCGGTGGCGGCTTCCTCGCGGTGGCCTGCGGCCAGCAATGCACGGGTGAGGTTGATCTGGATGCCGATGTCGCCGGGCGCGAGCGCGACGCCATCGCGAAAACAGACTGCGGCCTGATCGAACTGCTTGTTTGAGGCGAGCATGAGGCCGAACTGGTTGTAGAGCGCGGGGTTGGCGCGATCGGCCTTGATCGCGGCGGCCTGCGCGCCGAATGCCTCCTTGATTTTTCCCTCGTGGAAACAGGCTTGCGCAAGGTTCGCCAGAATCCCCGGATTCTCCGGATGGAGTTCCAAGGCGGCGCGGAATTCCGCCTCGGCCCCCGGCAGATCGCCCAATGCCCCGAGCGCGTTGCCGAGATTGTTTTGCGCTTCCATGAAATGCGGGTTGTCCTGCAATGCAAGGCGGTAACAGGCCGCTGCCCCGGCGAAGTCGCCGCGCTGTTTCAGCACCACGCCGAGATTGTTTTGCATGCTCCATGCGTGCGGGTTTTCCGCCAGCACGGCGCGGCAGTAGGTTTCCATGGATTCGTAGATCGCGCATCGGTGCCACGTTTGGACGAAGAGCCACACGATCACCCCGGAAAGGAGGCCTTGCAGCACGGGTTTCCGGCATTGCGATGCGTTTTTCAAGGCCAGGGTGAAAGCGGCGGCCACGCCCGCAAGAATTCCGGGTGCTGCTAGGTAGAGCCACCAATCGGCACATGGCGTCTCCTGTTGCAGGGTCATCCAGACAAAACCGAGGACCGGCAGGAGCATCCAGAGGAAATAGCCGTAGGCGAATGAGAGCGGACGCCCCCAGCTTTTGCGTTTCCAAAAACAGACGGCGCCGACCGCCAGCACCCCGAGCGCGGGCAACCATGCGGTGAGCGAATGAAGATCGAGGAGCCATTGCGGACACATCGGGCTCAAGCTGAGGGGAAGAAAGATCACGCCGAGGTAATGCCACACCGCATAGCCCGCGCGGGCGATCCGGTACGGGAAGCCGTCGGGGATGAGGCCGTAATGGTCGGCACGCATCTGGTAACGAACGGTGAACCAAGTTGTGAGCAGGGCGATGAGCGCAAAGGGGATAAGCCGCACCAGATCGCGCGCGGTGATTTTGCGATTCATCCAGAGGAGGCAGCCGAGCAGCACCAAGGGAAGCGTGACGACCGAGCCCTTGCTGAACCCCGCCAGCAAAAAGAGCGCGATGGATGCGATGTAAAGGCGTGAGTCAGGCCGCCTCTGTGCACGCAAAAAGCTGAGGATCGAGGCGAGAAAGAGCGCGGAGGAGAGCGCGTTTTTTCTTTCCGCAACCCACGCGACCGATGCGACGCCCATGGGATGGATCGCAAACAACAATGCCGCTAGCCATGCGCCGGGGATGCCCAGCGTTTCAAGAATGAGCCAGAGCAATACGGCGGATAGGGCGTGCAGCAGGATATTGACGATATGGTAGCCGGTGGGGGAGTCGCCCCAGAGCCGCCATTCCAGCCAGAAACTGGAGGTGCTGAGCGGGGTGTATTCGCGCGAGTTTTTTCCCTCCCAGGTTGTCACCAGGCCGTGCGGGCTGGTGACATTGGTATTGGCGGTGAGGAGGATGTTGTCGTCCCAGATGAATCCCGCGCTGATTGCGGGCGCGTACGCCACCACCGCGCAGAGGATCAGCAGCATGGCGAGCAAGCGGGAATTTAGAGGGAGCGGGTTCAAAGGCGAACCGTTGTATTGTAATTTTCCGATTTAGGCAAAGTGCTTCGACAGCCGTATGCTTGTATTTCGTCCCGGCTGAAGTCAGATTATTTTGCACATGAAACCGGTTATCGTAAAAATACCCGTAGATAAAATCCACGACTGGGATTCGTTTCACTCTGTTTTCGCAGAGGCACTCGGCTTTCCCAGTTTCTACGGCCGAAACATGGATGCTTGGATTGATTGTATGACGTCCATTGATGCCCCCGAGGATGGCATGTCCAAGATTCATGGCAGTCAGGAAGCCGGGATGCTGCTGGATTTAGGAAACTGTACTGACTTTGCTAAACGATGCCCGCAACAATATGAAGCAATCTTGGATTGTGTCGGATTTGTGTAGAGTAGGCAGGAAGCGACGGATTGAAAGGCACGTGCCAATGACCGTTATCTTCCCGCCCCTCATCAAACCGCT
>Ga0302319_10007189_pt1 | contig 21926 bp, 17 predicted proteins | sample Bog_T0_2_FD_203319 | JGI IMG/M metagenome (GOLD analysis project Ga0302319, IMG submission 203319) | Peat permafrost microbial communities from Stordalen Mire near Abisko, Sweden - Bog_T0_2 | ecosystem: Environmental > Terrestrial > Soil > Wetlands > Peat | place: Sweden: Abisko, Stordalen Mire... | reverse complement strand
CGCGGAGATGATTCGGCCGGGCTACGCCATCGAATACGACGCGATCGACCCGCGGGAACTGGATCATACGCTGGCCGTGAAGTCGATCGATGGTTTGTATCTGGCTGGGCAGATCAACGGGACGTCGGGGTACGAAGAGGCGGGCTGCCAGGGGCTGATTGCCGGTATCAACGCCGCGTGCAAGTTGGGCGGAAGAGAAGGTGTGGTGATTGGCAGGACGGAAGGGTATACCGGGATTCTGATCGATGACCTTATTACCAAGGGTGCCGACGAACCGTATCGCATGTTTACGTCGCGGGCTGAGTTTCGACTGCACTTGCGGATCGACAATGCCGATATGCGGTTAACGCCAATTGGCAGGCGGGCGGGGTTGGTGACGGACGAGCGTTGGGACGTTTTCACGCAGAAGCAGGCCCAAAAGGAACGGCTGACGGGGGCGCTGGAGACGCATCGCAACGGGCAGTGGCTGAAGCGGCCAGAGGCGTCGATCACAGAGCTTGGGGGCTGGGTGCGCGAGGTGCTCGGTGAGGAGCCGGTGCGAGGGTTGCTGGCGACGGTGGAGACGGAGGCGAAGTATAGCGGCTATATCGCACAGCAGGAGCGCCAGATGGTGCGGCTCAGAGACGCGGAGGGGCGGGTGATTCCGTCGGCTTTCGAGTTTGCCGGGATTCCGGGGTTGTCGCGAGAGATTCAGGACAAGCTGGCGAGGGTTCGCCCCGGAACGCTGGGGCAAGCGGCGCGAATTCCGGGTGTGACTCCGGCTGCCATCGCGATTCTGGATTGTTACCTGAGCGTGAGCCGTGTTTGCTGATTTCGCGCTCAGCGCGGAGCAGGAAGCGGTGCTCGAAGCGCATCTGGAACTGCTGATGCGTTGGAATCGCACGGTAAACCTAACGGCTATTCGGAATCGGGAAGAGGCCATCGAGCGGCATTATTGTGAGTCGCTGTTCTTGGGATCGCGGTTGCCGGCGGGGAGGTTGCGCATTGCGGATGTGGGGTCGGGAGCCGGCTTCCCTGGTTTTCCGGTGGCAGTGTTGCGGCCCGATTGCTTAGTTACCTTGATTGAATCGCACCAGCGCAAGGCGGTATTTTTGCGGGAGGCTGCGCGCCAGGTGGGGAATGTCCGGGTTTTGGCGGCGCGGGCCGAGGATGTGAAGGAGACGTTCGATTGGGCGATTTCCCGTGCGGTAAGCTACCGAGATTTGGGTTCGTTCCTAAAGAAGCTGGCGCCGAATGTCGATCTATTGACTGGGAGTGAGGGTCCGCCGGCGATGGGCTTTCGTTGGGAGATTCCTGTTGCACTGCCTTGGGGAGATCAGCGGTTTTTGCGGACGGGGCGGACTGTTTCACGTGAAACAGGAGCGTTTGGGAGTGGGTAGCTGAAGGCTGAGATACCAAGTTCCTTTGGCACGTACCGAAGAGGCATAGAGTGTCTTTTGCCGTGGCCTTTCCGATGTGGTTGCTGGGGAAAGAAGTAGCTCTTGCCAGTGTTTGAGATGCGGCGCAGGGATGTCTGGGCGTGGTGAGAGTAGCAGTAGGTTGTTCGGAGCGTCAGGGAAGGTAAGATCTTCTGGTAGCGCACGCCGGGTATGTCCGAAATGCCAGACCCTGCGCGGACGGAGGAAGTTCGAAGAGGCGGGCTTTCAAGCCGCCAGGCACGCAAACACATTATCATGACCAACGGTACCCGCGTCCTAACAACTCGAGGGGAGTATTCCGTCGGCGCGGGCAGGATGGGCGGAAGGGCCTCGGACCCGTGCCTTACGGTGAGAACTCTGATGTCGTGGAATCTGCAGTGAGGCCGAACGTGGGGCAGGCGGTGCTCGCCTGCCGGCCCGCGCCGAATTAGGCCCGCTGCTGGAACGGGATCGAGGGCAGGCGAGCACCACCTGCCCCACCCACGAAGCTCTCGCCATCGAAAGGAATGGCTCAGCCCATTTTCCCCGCCGGTTTTAAATTGCGGGGCGACGTCAGGAGTCCTGACGGTGAAAGAAACTGCGATCTGCCGTGAAACTGTTGGTTTGAGCGGTGAGGCATCCACAGACCGAGAGGAGCCCCGTGGGTGCCCGTGCACCAACATCTCCCTGCTTCCTACCCAAGATTTTGGCCGCCGCCCGAATTTAAGGAGCGAACGCACGCCAGCCACGAGGAAAACGATCCCATTCCAAAGAGACATTTCAACTCGTGTTTCACGTGAAACACCAACCATGCTAGTATGACCGCTTGAGCCGAGTCTTCGCGATCGTCAACCAAAAGGGCGGAGTGGGGAAAACCACCACCGCTATCAACCTCGCTGCCGCACTGGCGGCCAATGACTTCCGGGTCCTGGTGGTAGACTCGGACCCCCAAGGCAACGCCACCACGGGCCTCGGTGTGGCCAAAGACCCATCCCGGCCCAGTCTCTACCACGTCCTCCTAGGCGATACGCCCCCCGCCGACGCCATCGTCGCTACCGAATTTGAAGGCTTACACCTGATTTCCGCAGACAAGAATCTCGTCGGCGCCAACCTGGAGTTGGTCGATGTGCCCAACCGCGAATTCCGCCTGCGGGAACGCCTTCAGGAGATCCGAGACCTGTACCGCTTCATCCTCATCGATTGCCCACCGGCCCTCGACCTTCTCACGCTGAATGCCCTCATCGCGGCCGACGCGGCGGTCGTCCCCATCCAGTGCGAATTCTTCGCCTTGGAAGGCATTTCCGAACTGATGGACACCATCGAACGCATCGAAGCCTCTTTCCAACACGGATTGGAAGTCGAAGGCATCCTCCTCACCATGTACGACGACCGCACCAATCTGACCCGCCAGGTGGCCGCCGACCTGACCGACTTTTTCGGTGACAAAGTCTTCAAAACCATCATCCCCCGCAGTATCCGTCTGGCGGAAGCGCCCAGCTTCGGCAAGACCATTTTGAGTTACGATCCCCGTTCGCGGGGTGCCGAGAGCTATATCAAACTGGCGAAAGAAATTCTGGACCATGAACAAAATCGACAATCCGCGCAAGGCACTCGGTAAGGGCCTTAGCGCGCTGCTGCCAACTCGCACCCCCACCGCTCCACCACCCGCATCTCCGCCACCTCCGGCGGACGATGCCGTGCAAACGCTCCCTGTGGATGCAATCGATCCAAATCCCCTTCAACCGCGCCGCCTCTTCCAGAACGAGCGCATGGCGGAACTGGCACAATCCATCCGTGCCAACGGAATCGTGCAGCCCCTGGTTGTCCGGCGTATGGGCGACCGCTACCAGTTGGTGGCCGGAGAACGGCGATGGCGCGCCGCAAAATTGGCCGAAGTCCGCGACGTTCCCGTTGTCGTGCGCGAAATTCCCGATGAGCGCCTGCTCGAAATCTCCCTGATTGAGAACATCCAGCGGGAAGATCTGAATCCCATGGAAACGGCCCACGCCTTTGCGCGCCTCACCGCCGAACTCGAGCTGAGCCCGGAGCAGATCGGCCAGCGGACCGGCAAGGACCGCAGCACCGTGGTGAATTTTCTGCGGCTCCTCCAGCTTTCCGACGATCTCCAGCAACTGGTGGCCGAACGCCGCCTCTCCGCCGGACACGCACGCTGCCTCCTGGCGCTGCCCACGGTAGCCCTGCAACGCGAAGTCGCCGAAAAGGCCGTGGCGCAAGGCTGGTCGGTCCGCCAGACCGAACGGACCACCCAGAAAATGATGGCCGACCGGCAGCCCAAACATGTCGACGAGGTGCAGATCGACCCCAACGTGAAGGCAGCCCTTCAGGAGATGCAGCGCGTCCTGGGGACGCGTGTCCGCATCCTCGAGAAAGCGAAAAAGGGCGGGAAGATCGAAATCGAGTACTACTCGCAGGAAGATCTTGACCGCATCTACGACGTCATTGTGGGCGACGCGAAATAGCCGCCGCTTCGGCAGTTCTGCCGAAGTGTTAGAGGCGGTCCGGAGGGAGCCACTTTGGAACGGCCCGAGCAGGAGCCTTTCCCTCTTTCTTGCTGATTCCACAACGGTCCTCGCCATCCAGGGTTTGCTTCGCGGCGCCCAACAACGGCCCGCCCTTGACGGCTCCGAACCGTTCCGAAAAAGCCTTCCCGTCAAGAGGGAAAGGCTCCAATTGAAACGCCTGGGGGCCAGTCAGCGCCATCGCCGTCAAAATGGTACCCTTTTTCGCCGCCACCGACATGCCGAAGCGCTCATGAACCCAACTAAAAGCGGCGGTTGACTGCCGGCGTTGCAGGCAAGTCCGAAGACCCGTATGGGTCTCCAACTGCCGCGCAGTTCACCCGTGGGTGACAACTGCCGTTTCTGCGAGCACTTGGGGCTAAAGAGGAAGCCCAGAACTCCTGATGTCATGAAATTTGTAGTGAGCCCGAAGGTGGGGCAGGCGGTGCTCGCCTGCCCTTCGGCGCCGAATTATGTCCGCTGCTCGAATGGGATCGAGCGAAGGCGAGCACCGCCTGCCCCACCCGCGAAGCTCTCGCCATCGAAAGGAATGGCTCAGCCCATTTTCCCCGCCGGGCTGAAATTGCGGGGCGACATCAGGAGTTCTGAAGCTGTGCGGCGGCCTGTCAACCGCCGTTCTTGGGATCAAGAAGCGCACCGCCCGAAGCCGGCGTTCCGGGTACTGGCAGGGCGCAACGCTCGATCATGCTTTCACTGGACGGGCAGGCCAGGAGCGAATTCCAATCGGTGGCGACCACGGCCTTTCGAGGAACTTGTGGACCTGCTCGACAACGTGCCTTGTCCCAAGGGGTGCGATAGGCGGATCTCCCAACCCACAAGCCCGGAAGCCGCGAGAAGCCACCCGCCCCGGACCTTATCCCTGACTACTCTCCCCCGCCCCGACTCGCCGATTGAACTCCGCCGACCGATTCCGGGGGATGCTCAGCGACTGCCAGCGGTCCCCCGCGAAATGCTTCGCCAGCATTACGATCTGGCCGATGTGCAGGGCATAGTGCGCCATCTGCCGGTTGATCGCCTGCATCACCGAGTGCGCTTCGCCCCGAATCGTCACCGTGCGCGCCAGATCCTCCTCGGAAAGCGCCTCCAAGGCCCGGAACACATGACCCCAACCGTCTTCCCACACCTGCAGGAGCGCCTCGCGGGTAGCCGGGGGATCCACAAATTCGCCATCGCGATCCCGGTCGGGCTTCTCTCCATCGCTCGTCAGAAAATCGACCCACCGGGACCGCATACTGCCGGCCATATGCTTCACGATGATGGCGATCGAATTCGATCCCTCATCCAACTCGGTGAAGAGTTCCTCATCGGCCACCTGCGCCATCGCGCGTTCGGCCAGTTGCTTGTAATGCCGAAACAGATCCAGCGAATCCCGGAGATAAGAAGTGGTGAACTTCAGAGCCATGCTCTTATCCTACTTCAGCATTTGTAGGATGTCGGCCAGCTCCCTGCGTATCTCGGGTAACGGATCGTCACTGAACAATTCCTGCTGCGATTGCTTGGGCTTCACCACTCGCGGTTTCGGCGCCTTGGCTTCGGCCTGCAGCGACTGGCGGGCGCCTTCGATGGTGAACCGCTTGTCGCGCAGCAGGTGCTTGATGCGCAGCAGCAGTTCGACATCTTTGCGCCGGTAGAGCCGGTGTCCCGTGCCGGATTTCTTGGGCGAGAGCACCGGAAACTCCGTCTCCCAGTACCGCAACACGTATGGCTCTACGCCCAACAACTCGGCCACTTCACCGATTTTGAAGTAGAGCTTGTCCGGAATTTCCGGCGCGGCTTGTAACGCGACATCTGTCATGAACCATCCGACATCCTAACTCACTCGCTCGTGATTGTCACGACGTGCTGGCCGCGCGGCAGCAGGATCGTCGCCGGACCGGCGAACTGCAAGGGCTCTTCCGCACCGTCCACCAACAATTGTAGCGGACGCCGGTCGAACACTGCGATGGCCCGCGCCGACGATTGGTAGGAAAACTCCAGGCAGTCCGCACCCAGGCGGCGCGCCCCTTGCAGGTCCGCGTTGAGGCGAACCATATGCACCCCTGGCGACTCTTTCGCCGCTTCGACAGCGTGCGCTCCCGGCGGCAGCCACAGAGTCTCTCCATCGGCCACCGGCCAAGGTAGATCGTCTACCATAGCGGCGCCCTTCCACGGCAGACCGACCCCGCCAACCGATTCGACCACGGTTTTCGCCCCCACCCGCTCGATTCGCGACACCTTCGCGGCGGCCGAGGGCAACAGGTTCAGGTCCGGCGGCAGCAGCGAGTTCTCAAAGTACAGCGCCACCCGCTGGAAATTGGTTGCCGCCTGGTGCACCAACTGAAATAGCTCCGTGCCGGTCTGTTGCTTGGTGGGGTAAACATTCTGATACCGGTCGACGATATTCAGATCGATGGCCAGCTTGTCGCCATGCGGTGTGAGAGCGCGGTACCGCACGGCGATCGCCTGATAGCGCTGCGCCCCCAGATTCCAAACGGTGGCCGGATCCTCAATGAGGAACGTGAAATTGTGCGAGGTCAGTAGCGGAAGCACGCGCGCGGCATCGGCGCCGATGGCATCCCGCATGCCCGTGTCGAAGCGGTCGTCGACATGCGTCAGGACCAGATCGAGCTGCGGCTTCTGGCGCCGCACGCTCTCCAACTCGCCGAGCCACTCTTCCTGCATCCGGCTGGCCAGGCCGGCGCGGAAGTCGAGGAAAGCCCGGCGCGAGGCCTCGTCTTTGCGGGCGCCGAACAGTTCGATGGGGTCGAAGCCGGCCTGCTGGCGGAAGAGCCGCCGCACATCGTCGTTCATGGGGGTAAAGCGCGAGGCGTTTCCCATGCCCTCGAGCGACTCGAAATACAGCTCGGCGAGATTCACGCCGTCCCAATCGAAGCGCGCGGCCAAGTCTCTCACCCCGGCCGATACCGCGCGGAAGCAGTCGCGATTGGTGAGGTTCATGAGCTTACGCCAGTCGAGTTGGGCATCCTGCAGGATGGCTGTCTTCTCCCGCCACTCGGGGTGGCCGGTCCAAAACTTCTCGCTCACATGCGGCAGCTCCAGCCAGGCGTAGACCTGGATGCCTTCCCGGTGGCAGGCCTCAATGAGCTTCTTCAGATAGGCGTCGCCCTCGGGGTCGGAATCGTAGAAGTGCCACGCGGCCACCTGCAAGGCCGAGATGCCGGACCGGCGCCAGCGGGCGGCGAAGTAATCCAGGTCCACGCGGGAACGGTACGCGGAATCGAAGAATGCCCACAAGCGGGAGGAACGGAACGGCGGTTCCATGCCCAGGTCGCAAAGCGCCTCAAGCAGGTAAGGAAAGCGCTCGTAGCCGCGCTCGCCGGGAGGGACCGCGATCCACAGCACCGCTCCCGCTCCCCGGCGCACGCCGGCCGAGAGCGGTACTCCGTTCCATCGCTCGCGAGCGAACACCTGGGCGTTCGCCGGAATCGAGAATACCGGCAACTCCATGCTCTTCTCCCACACGATGGGGAGCTTGGGACTGTGCACATCGGCCAAACTGGCCACGCGCACGCTATCCTTGCCGCGTTTGAAGCCGAACATCTCGGCTAGCGACGATTCGCCTTCGAGGATCAGGATGGCGCCCTGGTCGACGCGCGCGGTCCATTCGACCGAGGCCGGGGCCCCGGCGCGCGCCACGAAAATGTGAGCCAGCGAGGCAGGTTGGCGCTCCAGGCCGATGGACGAGAGAATGGCGGGCCAGGCGCCGGCATCGTCGGAGAGGACCGAGAAGTACGGGAGGGCGGCAGCGGGCAGGGCCGGGCTGGCAAGAAGCAGCAGAAGAATCGCCGGGAGCAAGTGGCGCCGCCCGCGCCACCAGGACAAAACATGTGATTGAAGTGGTGGTGCAGTTGGCGCCGCCAGCCGATAAAGGTGGGGCAGGCGGTGCCGCCTGCCCGCTCGCGCTGAACCAAGCCGGCTGCCCGAACAGGATCGAGCGAAGGCGGGCACCGCCTGCACCACCGAATTCCGCTGGTCCCTCAGAAGACTACCGGCTCGTAAACGCATACCACACTCCCACGCGGACATCCGTAAAATTAGGACGGCGGGGGTTGCCCTCATTGGTCAGATACGCCCCGCGCAGCAAATTCACGCTGAACCACATCGACTTCGGCAACAGAGCGCTGGACGCCCGAACCCCGGGGCCCGTCTCTACGAAATTGGCCCAGTACTGGCCCTTGGCGTCCACCGTAAAATTGCCGTTCCAGTAGAGCTGCAAATGCCGCGATGCCGCATAGCCGGCGCGCGATTGGCTGTACAACAAGCTGTCCTGATTAAAGCGGCTGATGTACAGAGCATCGGCACTGGTATCGCCGAACCAACCGGACGATTCCGGGATCTTCTGCCATTGGCCGGAAAAGCCCCCGCGATAGTCCGGCAGCATGTGCCCAGTGATGTAGCTCATGGCAGACCCGGCTTCGAACCAACCGGTCACGCCCCGCCAAGGCGCCGTACGCAGGCCTCCGGCGAGGATGAAAGAACTCTCCGAGAGCGACTCCGGCGACGTGCCTCCGATGGTCACCCGCGTGTCGCCGATGAAGCGAATCGACGCGTACGGCTGCACCCACCGGTTCTTGAGCAACTCCGTCTTGACTTGGCCGTAGGAGAAGAAATCGTGCCAGCGTGTGGAATAAATCGGATAGAGCCACACGGTTGTCCGGAACATCTCCCGGGCGTCGTGCAGGCCGCGCCATGCCTTGGTTGCTTCAGCGGCCAATTGAGGGTCGGGACTGCGCCGCGACAAGTCAAACCACCGCATCGCCTGGCGGTCGTCGTGCAGAATATTGAAGGCCCAGCCGAGCTTGAGCATCACGCCGAAATCGCCCGGATCGGCCTCGTGGGCGATCTGCAGATATTTGAGCGTGTCTTTCATATAGCCGGCCTGCATGCTGCGCTCGGCCATCACTTTGGCATCGGTCGCGGCGGGTTGCGGTTCGGTGCGGGCGTGCAGCAACTGCGGAAGGCGAAGCACGGCGCGTACTCGATTGGCCAAGTCGTCGTCGCTGCCCGCCAGCACGCGGTCGAAGAGTGGCTGGGCGGCATCGTGCTCGCCGCGGGCGTAGAGCAGAAAGCCGAGCTGTGTGGCCGCCAGCAAATCGTCGGGAGCCTCCTCCACCAGGATGCGGAACTGCTCCTCGGCCGCCGGTTGCCGGTCCATGCGCAGCAGCAGGTAGGCCAACTCGCGGCGAAGTTCCACATTGCCAGGGTCCAGCGTGAGGGCCGCCCGGAACTCGGGGACGAACGGGTAGCGGTCCGGCAGCAGCTCACGGGCCATCTCGGCGGCGCGCGGTTCCCCGCCGCGTGACGCTGCCAGCAAGGCGGCCGTGCCATCTTCCGTGCGATTCATGGCCATCCACACGCGGCCCAAATCCACCAGCACCGACCGCCGGTCGGGCAGCAGCCGCCACGCTTTCTCGAAGTGCTCGGCGGCCAGCGGCAGTTCATCGCGCTGCTCGGCCAGGGTCGCCAGTTCGAAGTGGGCGCTGAAGTTGTCGCCGCCCATGGCGATGGCGCTCTTCCAACGCTCGATTCCAGCGGCCAGAGGGGCGTCGATGTTCTGAAAGGCCTGTTCGGCCGTGATGGCGGACGGCCCACCGAGCTTGCGAATGCGGTCGAACACCCGCCGGGCTTCGGCCTGCTGTTTGGTCTCGTATGCCAGGAAAGCGAACTCCATGGCCACCTGACTGTCAGCCGGGTCGATTTCCATGGCGCTCCGGAACTGCTCGCGCGCCAATTCGTTCTCGCCCACTTTCAAATAGGTGTAGGCCAGGTCCTTGCGAATGGCAGCACGACCGGGAGCGAGCTCTATCGCCTTCTGGAACAATGAGATAGCGGAATCGTACGAGCGCGCCCGGAGGGCCTCGTAAGCTCCGTTCAGGGGCTCGTAGGCGGGGTCGGCGGGCGGCTGACCGAAGGCTGCCGTCGCCAAGGCCAGTACAAGAGATGCGCGGTGTAGCACTTTGGTGAGATAGTGCCCCGATTGCCACCGGAATCTCCGGAGAATTCGGAGTTGTGCGAGAATCTTCTAACGGACACCATACACATGTTGAGAGACTTCAAAGCGTTCATCATGAAAGGCAACGTGCTCGACCTGGCAGTTGCCGTGATCATCGGCGGGGCGTTCGGCGCCATCGTGACATCGATTGTCAACGACATCATCATGCCGCCCATCGGCATGGTGCTCGGCCACATCGACTTCAAGGACCTGTTCGTCAGCCTGAATGGCCAGTCTTACGCCAGCCTGACGGCGGCCAAACAAGCCGGGGCTCCGGTGCTCGCGTACGGACAATTCCTGAACACGGTGATCAACTTCCTGATCGTCGCACTGGTGATTTTCCTGGTTGTGCGGGCAGCCAGCAAGCTCCAAAAGGCTCCGCCGCCGGCCGCCCCCACCACCAAAGACTGCCCTTTCTGCTGTTCGCCCATACCCATTCCGGCGAAACGTTGCCCCCACTGCACGTCTCAACTTGCCTAGAAGCTGTTAAGAAATAAGCTTGCCTAACGCTCCCTTACGGGGTGCCCTGGGGCCCGGCTCCGATGCGCGTTCAGAGCCGCGCCCGTTAAGGGAGCGTTCCAGCCACTGAATTCCTGCAAATCCCTTCAAGGTGCGGCATGCATGCTTGTGCTTGCCCGGCAGCATGCGGAGCATGCCTGAAAGCTACACCCGCACTCCGCACATCTCCGCAAACCGGATTTCCGTGGCTCTCACTCGTCCGGCAACCACCGCCAGGGCGCGCCCCAGAATCTCCGTGCCCAACAGCGTGTCCCGGTGGCACGCGGCTTTCAAGTCGGCGCCATCCAGACGCAGCGCCGTGGTGTGCTCTCTCGCCCGTACCTGGAACAAAGTGTCGTGGTCGTCCAGTAGCGCGGACCATCCGAATACCTGCCCCGGCCCCAATGCCTGTACTTCGACAGCATAGGTCGCCGTGCGCAGTTCCACCGAAACACTGCCGGCAAGTACCAGGAAGAAGTTCCGCGAGCGCTCCCCGTCCACCAGAACCACGTCGTTCTCTTCAAACGTCACCTCGGAAGCCATCAAGGTCAACGTCGCGAGCTGCGCGTCGCCCAGCCCGCGAGTGAATGCGTGGTCATGCAAAATCTGATCCAGTGTCATTTGCCCCGATTTGCAGGGTGATACGCCCCTACCACGCCCCGAAGTCGTTGAGAATCCCATCGAGGGCATACCGGATTGCAATTGTGCTGCCAAGCTAAAAAGCTGCGAAAGAATATCTTGTGCACTCAGACCCAACCGCTTGCTTGCGGGGTGCCCTCTGGGCCGGGCTCGGAAAACGCGATGATTCCACGGGCTTGTTACCGAGCCGCGACCGCCAGGGAGCGGTTTTGCCGTTAAGGAGCTGTTGAGAAATAAGTTCGTTAGATGGCGATTGACTAGGCTATTTCCACACAAGCCCTAAGTCAAAAATCGATGGCGACTACTTCGTGATCCACGATCGACGGAATCGTCAGACGAACCTGGCCCGCCGTCTGCTGCACGCGGGGCGTTTGCCCGCTCGCCAGAAGCTTCACCGCGCGGCTCTTCTGTCCGTCCGGCAGGCGGATGGTCACCTGTTGCGGCGGCAAAGGAAGGAACTCGCGCAGCGGCCCCTTCATCATCATGGGGTTGGTGAGATTCACCAGGTGCACCGTCATGGAATCCTTCTGCCGCCATACTGTCACGTCCAGTACCCCCGGACCCTCCACCACCACCGGTCGCGGCTCGGCGGCGGCCCAGTCCACCGCGTTGCGCAACAGCTTGAAATGGTCCACCGCCAGCACCTCCCAGAAGGTGCGGTCGATGTCCCAGGGGAAATAGACCACCCGTCCGCTGCCCGTTTGGCGCAGGTAAACCTCTGCAATGTCGGTCTTAGGCTGGCGCGGGAAGACTTCTTCCATGGGCAGGTCGGGGTAGGAAGGAATCAGCGTGAGCGGCGGATTGCCATACTCCCCCAACGCCCGCGTATGCACGCGCGACACGCCGTTGATGATCCGCCCGGTCTCTTCCAGGCCGGCCAGCAGCGGGTGCCGCTTGCCTGTCTGCGGGTCGCTCTCCAGGCGCAGGTAAGAGTTCATCATGCGCGCGTCCATGCCGCCGTCGTAGGACGCGCCGTAGAGCGGCGCCAGTCCGAAATCCGGCCGCCGCACGCCCCACTCGTCATAGAGCGACGTCTCGTGCGTGGCCACCAGGCTGCCGCCGCCGTCCACGAACTCGCGAACCTGGCGGCACTGCAGGTCGGACATCGCCGCGATATTCGGCAGGATGAGAACTTTGAAGGCTGCCAGGTGCGCCGCATCCAGCAGGCGGTCGTGGACCATCTCGAAGGGAATGCGCGCTTCAATCAGCGCCTGGTAAAAGCCCAGCGTGTGATCTTCCACTTTTTGGCGGGCGCGTTCGCCGCCATAGTATTGTGCCGTCTGCTGGGAATAAACCATGCCCACGCGGGCCATCGGCGCCACGTTCCGCAGGTAGCGCTCGTTACGGAAATGCCAGCCGTAAAGCTCTTCCACCACCGGCAGCCACCGCTTGTCGTACAGCGTGCCGCAGAATTTGGAGAACCAGGGCCGCTGTCCGTTGGCAATGGCGTCCAGCACCCACAGGCGGATTTCCGGACCGGTCTGCACCGAATCTTTCCAGCGGTAGGCCTCTTCCACGCCCACGCTGAACAACGCGCCCACCGGCTTGGACCCCATGGTGGCGCGGTATTCCTTGGCGTTTTTCCCGTTCAACCACGGAGCCGAGAGCCCGCTCCGCGCCTGCCGGTCGGCAAACATCACCGGCGCCAGTTCGCCGATGGTCTTCATGTCCAGTTCGCTCAGCGCGCCGCCGCCAGAGTTGGGGATGAAGCAGGCGGCGGGGTTGATTTCGCGAATGGCCTTGTTCCACACCGCGCACAGTTCGAAGAGCCGCTGTTGCTTCCATTCCATGTAAGCGCGCCGCGCCCGGTCCTGCGGGTCGAGGGTGCGCGGAAGGTCGAAGCTGGTAGCGGTCTTAAAGTTTTGCCGGCAGTGTTCGCAGTAGCACATGCCAGACCCCGCCCAGCGATTGCTGAAGATGCCGTCCGGCCTGTAAAGCGTCACGATCTCGCGCGTGACTGCGGTCATGAACTCGAAGTTGTACGGCCCCAGCGCGCAGGTGACCCACCAGCCCGGCATAGACCAATGCGGCCGCTTCTTGCCCGCGGCATCCACGGCAATCCAGTCGGGGTGGGCATCATAGATGTCCTGGTGGACGGCGTGGGGGTCGGTGCGCGCCAGCACCACCATGTTCATCTTGCGGCAGCCGGCCACCAGGTCGCCGAAGGGATCCGTGTCCTTCATCCACTGGCTGCGATAGTGCATCGGAATCCTGGTGGGGTAATAGGCCACGCAGCCGCCGGCGCTCAGACAGGCCGCGTCGCAATGGGTGCGCTGGAAATAGTCCAGCCAGAAGTGGAGGTCGTACTGGCCGGGGTCATTTTCGGCCAGGGTCAACTGGGCCCACCGCATCGGCCGTTCGGACCAGGGAGCCGATTCAGCGGGGGGATCGGCAAAAGCGGCGGTTTCACCCGATAAAGCGATAGCCGAACCGGCCAGGGCAGTAGCTCGGAGGAAATCCCGGCGAGCGAACGATCGATCGGGCATAATGCCGGAAAAAAACTGGCGGAGAGGGGCGGATTCGAAGAGCATGTGCGTTTTTGCCATCTGCAAGTTATAGACGATACATTGCCGATGATGCCATATTTGCGACGAATGCGGGGCTCGCGTTTCTTCGACTTGATCGCGATTGTGCTCGCCAATTGGGCTGCTAAGGAGCATTTAAGAAATAAACTTGCCTAACGCTCCCTTATGGGGCGCCCTCTGGGCCCGGCTCCGATGCGCGTTCAGAGCCGCAACCGTAAGGGAGTTCGGGGAGCAGGACCGCGAGAATTCGCCGCCGGTGGCCGTGGTGAATCAGACCTTCAGAACTCCCGATGTCGTGGAGTTTGCAGTGAGCTCGCAGGTGGGCCAGGCGGTGCTCGCCTGCCCCACCTGCGAAGCTCTCGCCATCGAAAGGAATGGCTCAGCCCATTTTCCCCGCCAGGCAGAAAATGCGGGGCGAGATCAGGAGGTCTGACCTTCGCGCACCGCTTCTTCGGCGCCTCACGTCAGGCGGACTACTAACGCTGCACAATACGGTATGTGATTCCGATTGCGAAATGGTTCGTCCAGATGCGGGAGGTACGAGCCGTTGTGCCCCCCGGAACGGCCTCGCCGGCATAGTAGCCGTCAGCGAAGGTCTGGTATCGGCCGTTATGGATTCCGAACAGAAAAGCGACGCGCGAAATGCCGACGGAAAAACCCTCGAAGAACTCCGCGCTGGCCGTTCCATTGTTGGGATTCACGCTCAAGCCGCCGGCAAGGCCGAGAGAGCAAACATATCCGAGCGGGTGGCGCTGGGCGCCGTTCTTCGCCCAAAAGCATTTACCCTGCACGGGGTGCAACTCGAAGATAATCGCCGGCATGAACTGGACGCGCGTTGCACTGGTGATGCCGAGACAGGTCTCGCTGGGGTTGAACGCGCCGCAAGGGCCGCTCGTCGGTACCGACGTTGCCGCGGCCGGCGTCCCCCCTGCCAGTGGGCCCGAAACCGTACCCACCTGTCGCCCCGGTAAAAGCGACATAATCGCGCCGGTGGAAATGTCGAAGATGGGAGTGTTCTCGAAAAACGCGGTGTAGATGATCGAAGCGAACGGCTGCGTCCCGCTGACCGCGTCCTTGCAGGTAATGGTTTCGGTAACGGTCTTCTGACGATACGGATCCATCTTAAGGGAAATCGTGGTCAGCGGGTTCGGCGTTCCCGGAATGACCTTTCTCAGACTGGCGACATAATCGGCGTACTGTTTCACCTTCTTCTTGAAATCCGAAGCGGAAGTCTGGAGCAGTTCGGCGTAGGCGGCGGCGGTGCCCACGCCCGCGCCGACGGTGCCGGTGTTCGCCGGCCGCCGGTCCGGAGCGTTGCCCGTGTAGAACTTGCCGAAATCGTCCTGCATTTGCTTGGATAGCGCTTGAATCTCCGCAAGATCCGGCACCGGAGCGGCAAGAAATTTCTGGAATTCCGCGGCCAGCCTGTCGACCGCCTCGGAAGCCTCCTTTTCGGCCTCTTGAGCCAGTTTTTCCTCCGCTTGGTCCCGTTCTTTGCCTTTTAGGCCTTTGTCGTCGGGGTCGTTATCGGGAGCGAAAGAATACTGCCAGTTCGCCCGGAGCGTATCTCTAAGTTCTTTATAAAGTGTTTTCAGACTTTCGGCCGCGTCGCTCTCGAGATTGACTAGCTGCCTTCGTTCTTCATCGATCTCCGGAAGAGTCTTCGGACGGGCCGTCAACTCCACCTCCATTTTGGCCTCTCCTCCGGACGGCACTGGCTCCGCGGCAATCACCAACCCGCCCAACATAGTCAGGGCCGAGCCAATCGAGGCACTCAGATCGCGCGCCGGAGCGCTCGGCGTGCCTGCTATGGAGCATGTCAGAAACGGGGATGCGCGCCTGAGAACGGTAGTAACCTCGGCCCCCGAGTTAACGGTCACGTCCGAATGGACGGGCGCGGCCACTTTGTATTGCGGCGTCACGGGTCCACGCACGCTTTTCATGTCGATGCGCACCCGGCAAACCTTCGTCGACGAGAGATACTCGTCGCAGTCCCCCACCGGCTTTTGAGCGTCGGCGGTGGCTTGGGCTCGCGCGGGGCAACAGCCCAGAACAAGGAGTACGATCGGGGCCAATGGCAGTTTTGCAAACCGGTCTTTCATTTTCTCACCTCAAATGATGTAGCGAGATCGACCGTCAAAACCGGACATCGGCCCCAAACGCGCACCGGGCTCACTTCAGTTGCAGGGTTTCGAAAAACATGAGTGCCTGCGCCCGGAGAGTATTCCACTCATCGCGCAGGGTCTCGATCTGATCGATCGGGCTTTCCGAAATAATGAACGCGGAAGTCAGATACCGGGAGTTGGGTCCGATGTCGTCCGGCACTTTTTGCAAGGGCTTGCCCGTCGTCTGGTCGATCCAGGTGCCCTGTGCCATGACATAGTATTTGTAATCCGCCTGTACGGGCTGCGGAGCGCCGGCGCTGGCATCGGGCAGGCGATAGACCGCGCCTTTGCAGGTGGTGCACGATGTCCCGCACGTCGTGTCGCCTTGGAACTTCCCACCCGCTTTGACCTGGCCGATCACGCTCTGCAGGCCGTCCGGGTCGGGAGCCAGCACCACCTCACTGAGCCATTCCGGACTACCGCACGGTTGAGTATTAGCCAACTTCCAGCCCTGGCCGTAGCCCGAACTGGTATTGAGGATCCGGCCATTGCCGTCGACCTCGATCACTGTGACGCCTTTGGGATTGCAACAAGTTGCCATAAGTTTCCTTTCCGAGAGAAAAAACGTTCATTGAGTGTAGCGCTAAATGTTCGAATTGAGGGACAAGATAATGAGAGACTTTAGCAAATGCTCCCAATTGACTTGGCCGGGGCCGGCATTCCGCGCGATATCTTACTGCGATTCTCCACAAGTCTCGCCACGCAGGGATTCTCGCTGGGGCCCCAGGGGATGCTGCGCATTCTGCTGGCGAGGGATCTTCTCGATCGCGGTATCTCGCCGCTTTGCCCTACGGATCGAGCTACTCTGTTGGTCGAACCGGGTCCGGATTACTGGATCGCCGGCCCGCTCCTGCTGCCGCGCAGGCTCAGTTGCATGGCCTGTCTGCGGCACTGGCTCAGGACCACCCGCCTGCCCGATGCCCCTGATCGCGCCGGGGACGTTACACCCTGCGAGCCCGCCGCCCTCCGGATGATCGCAGCCCTGGCCTCCCAATACCTTGCGGGCAACCCCAGCCCCTATGTTACCGATGGCCTCGTCAGCGTGGCAGCCGACGGCCGCGGCGTGGTGCATCCCATCCATCCCGTTCGCGGATGCTGGGAGTGCGGCGACCGGATACGGCACGGCCCCGCGGAAGGCATTCGCGTTCATTGCAGCCCGCTGACCGGCATTATCCGGCACATGGAAATCGGAGCCGCTCCCGAAGGAGGTCTCTATCATGCGGCCGCGACCTTTTTCACGCCGCCGCCGGCCCTCGGAGATCGGGTGCTCCTGCGGCCACGGCACGCCTATGGCCGTGGCGCGACGGCCGAAGAGGCCGAAATCAGTTGTCTGGCCGAAGCACTGGAACGTTACAGCATCATTTACCGTGGCGACGAACCCGTCGTTCAGGCCCGTTTCGGAGACCTGCCAGGGGCTGTTTCTCCGAACCTGATTCTGCACTTTAGCGAGCGGCAGTTCGCCGGGCGGGACCGATGGAACCCGGCCCACTCGGAGTTCCAAAACGTGCCCGTCCGGTTTGACCCCGAAACGGCGGTTGGATGGGTGGAGGCCCAAAGGATTGCGGGCGGACCGCCGGCATGGCTTCCGGCGGCTCACTGCTATATGTGGTATGCGTTCCAGCCGGGCGAACCGCGCATTGCGCTTTCCGACAGTAACGGCTGCGCCCTGGGACGCACCGTCGAAGAAGCCACCCTGAGCGGCCTGATGGAACTGGTAGAACGGGATGCCGTGGCCATCTGGTGGTATAACCGTCTGCGCCGCCCCGCGCTTCCACCGGAAGAGTTGGAGGATGAGCCGCTGCGGTCCGTGATGGCAACCTTCGCCGCCATGGGCCGCCCCATCCAATTGCTCGACATCGCCACCGACCTGGGAATTCCGGTGGTTGCCGCGATTGCCCCGCACGAATCCGGCACGGAGCCGTTCTTCGCGAGTTCCGCCAACTGGTCGCGGCGCGCCGCTGCGCGAAAGGCCGTGTGGGAAGTCTGCCAGATCTGGCACTCTGTCACGCGGCGCAAACAATGCGGTGAAGAACTGGCCGCCTGGCTCCTGACCGCGACCACGCTCACCGAGCCCTGGCTGGTTCCCGATGGCGTCGCCCCGGCGCATGCGGACCTGGACTCGGGCGATGCCCCCCGAGGACTGGCCGCCGCCGTCGAACGCCTTCAATCGGCCGGACTGGACCCGCTGGTACTGGACCTCAGCCGCAACGATGTGGCGCTGCCCGCGGTTCGCGTAGTGGTTCCCGGCCTCCGCCACTTCTGGGCCCGCTTTGGCGCGGGGCGCCTCTATCGAACGCCGGTGCGCATGGGCTGGCTGTCCGAACCCACACAGGAAGATGCGCTCAACCCCATCTGCTGCATGATCTGACTCTGCAGTTGCCGGACCGGCGGATCCATCTGGCAGATGATCCCGGCCGTGAAACCCAGTTTTTTCAAAAGAGGAGGATAGCGCGGATCGTCACGCACTCGATCGACGTGGGGATTCGTCGCCACCGAAAGCACCGTGCTCTTGCCCTGTGCGTAAGCTTTCTCCAGGATCTGAAACGCTCGTGTTTCATCGCCCGTGCGCGCGTAGATTCCGGCCAATAACATGACTTCCGCGCCTTCTTTCGCCCAGCGCTCCTCCACGGCGCGGGCCAGGCGGGTAGCCTCCCCGGCGCGGCCGGCGGCTACCGCCAGACTGGCGCGGGCCAGCATCACGGTGGTCGCCTTGGCATTCAGCCGCTCGGCCTCCGACACTTCATCGGCAGCCCGCGCCAAGTCGCTTTTCTGTTCCAGGTATCTCGCCAGCATCAGATGAGAGTTGGGCTTGTCGTTCTGATAGCGGATGAGCCGCGCGGTGGACGCCGCAAGCTGGTTCTGGTCCCTTGCGACGAAGCAGACGGTAGCCCAGGCCAGAACGGCATAGTAATCGGTGGCGTCTCGGGCGATCGCCAGGCGGCATTCCTCCAATGCCCGCCTCAGGCGGCCGGTTTTCATGAGGTACAGCCCATACCAGCTATGGATCTGGGCATCGTCCTGTCCCAGAGTCAGGGCTTTTTGAAACTCGGGCTCCGCATGAGGCCACTCCCGCAGATCCAGAGAGCGCACGAACCCCAGGACGCCGTGGGCCAGCGCCAGACGGTCATTCTTTATCAGCGCTTTCATGGACGCTTCGCGAGCCTTGGTGAGGAGATCCTCGTCCGGAAAGAATTCGAAGTTGTAGGCCTTTGCGTAGGTGCCGGCCAGATCGGCCCAAACCGTGGCCGCATCGGGCTCCAGCGCGAGCGCCTGACGGAACTCCTCGATAGCCGTCCGGTAGTCCGTTTCATTGACCCGGCTGGCAGTCTCGAGACCCAGCCTCCAGTGATCCCGCGCCGCGCCGGTGCGCGGTTCCGATCGCTGGGGACGCAAAGCCAGAAGCGTGCCCGCCACCACCACCGGTAGCGCACCTATTCCGGCGGCCAGGATCGCCCTCCGGCGTGACCACCGCCGCTCCCCGCCGATCTCCAGCAGTGACAGAATCTCGAAAACGGACGCCGGCCGCAACGCCGGGTCGCGCTCGACACACGCCCGAATCGCCGCTGTCCATCGCGGGTCCAAATCCTTCACGTACTGGCGCGGGGAGGGCGCCTCGGCATTCAGCCGCGCCGCCGCGACAGCCACCGGCGAATCCCCCTCGAAGGGTTGCCTTCCCGTGACCATCTCGAACATGACGATGCCCAGAGCGTGAATATCGGACTGAACCGTGGCCCGCTGTCCCAACAACTGCTCCGGCGCCATGTAGGGGGGTGTGCCGGCGAACGCGGACATGGTCTCCTGCGTTTCGCCCGTGGGTTTCGCTTCCCGCGCCAGCCCGAAATCCATGATCACCATGCGGACAGAATCGCCCTCGGGAACCCGCATGATATTTCCAGGTTTGAGGTCGCGATGGATGATTCCCTTCTCATGCGCGGCCGCAAGCCCGTTGATCAATTGCCTGACCATGGCGGCGGCTTCCGCGGACGGGATTTGGCCCTGTTTGATCCGTTCCGCCAGTGTCTCGCCCTCCAGTAGTTCCATGGTGAAGAAGACGGGTCCGGTTTCGCGCGCTGGAGGAATAAACAGGTCGAAGAGCTGGCAGACATTTGGATGTTTGATCTGGATCGCCGCCTTCAGTTCTTTCTTGAGCCGTTCCAGCGCGCCCGGGTCGGCCGACTCCTGCGGTCTCAGAGTCTTCAGCGCAATCCGGCTTTCGAGCCACTGGTCATACGCCTCATACACCTCGCCAAATCCTCCCCGGCCCAGGCGGCGCACCACTTCGAACCGCTCGGCCAGCACCGCGCCAACCTCAATGGACCAGTTCTCCACAGTGAATGCGCCAGGATTCGCTACCCACACCGGATCCTTCAGAAAACTATCGTTGTTCTGGTTGATGGCGAGGAGCCGGCGCACAGCCACTGCGACTTCCGGGTCGGTCGACTCGAGCCTCAGCAACAGGGCGTCACGTTCCGGGGGAGGCAGATCCAGAGCGGAATAGAAATGGGGTTCGACACGCCGCCAGTCGTCGGGGGTCATGGAGCACTATCGGAGGGTGACGCCCCCAGGGCCCGCTGCCGCCCGGAATCGTCAAGGAAATCGAGCATTAAGCCGCGCGCCGCCGCCCATTTGCGTCTCACGTTTCGGGCAGACATCCCCAGTTCTCGCGCGATTTCCTCTTCCGTCAGGCCGCCATAGAACCGCAGTTCCACGATTCGCTCAAAATCCGGATCGAAGTTTCGGAGCCGGGTCAAAGCTTCGTCCAGGGCCAGGAGTTCTTCGTGACCTTCCCCCGCCTTCAACAGGACGCTCTCCGGTTGCACCTTCACATGCTGGTGCTTTTGGGCATTGCGGGTCTTGGCGTGGTCAATCAGCTTATGGCGCATAGTTGTCGCCATCTGCGCGAAAAAGTGGTCCCGGTCCCGCCAATCGATCTTGTCGTTCTTGAAGAGCGCCACGAACGCCTCGTTCACCAGCGCGGTGGGCTGGAGAGTGTGGTCCTTGCGCTCTCCCGCCATTGCCCGCCGGGCCATCCGCCGGAGGTGCTGGTAGACTACATCGAAAAGGCGGTCTCCGGCTTCCTGCTCCCCTGCCTGGACCTTCTTCAGCAGGAGCGTGATCTGTGCATTGTCTGTCAGAGGCTGTTGCAAGGAACAAGACTACCCGGCGAATTCTAAAGCGAATTCATTATAGTATAAGCGCGGCGAACACACATCGGCTATCGAATACCGCTTGCGTGGAGTCGATTTGCGTAAGAACTTCGGTCCCCTTGGAGGGATGTGGGGAAGTTGCTATTTCGCCCGTTTCGCCGCCTGCTCCACTTCGCGCATCACGCGTAGCGTATTGCCGCCCAGAATCTTCAGAATGTCGTCATCGGAAAACCCGCGCTCCATCAATCCGCGCACCAGATTGGGCATCCTGGAAATGTCTTCCATACCCTCGGGCAGCATATCGTCCACGCCATCGAAGTCGGAGCCCAGCCCCACGTGGTCTATGCCGGCGATCTTCACGGCATGCTCGAAATGATCGAGCAGTTCGCTCAGCGGAATGCGCCCCAATTTCGCCAGGCGCGCGGCATTGATCTTGCGGACCGCGGGACCGTTCTGCGTGCGGTCGCCGAACTTGGGCGTACTCTCGTCGATGGCGTCCTGCTGCGTCATTTCATCCTTCAACGCAGCCTGCCGCTCCTGAAAGCCGGAGTCGAGGAAACCCTCGTAGTAATTGATGTGCACCACGCCGCCCTTGGCCGCCAGGGCGCGCAGCATGTCGTCGGTCATATTGCGCGGCGCACTGGCGAGCGCCCGGCACGAAGAGTGCGATGCGATGATTGGCGCCGACGAAGTCTCCAGCGCGTCGTAGAAAGTCTTGTCGGAGACGTGCGAGATGTCCACCATCATGCCCAGGCGATTCATCTCGCGCACCACCTGCTTGCCGAAATCGGTGAGGCCGTTATGTTCCGGCGGCTTGCTGGAGGTGTCGGCCCACGGAGTGTGGTTGGTGTGCGTCAAGGTCATGTAGCGCGCACCGAGTTCAAAATAAGTGCGCAGGATGGATAGGTCGGAATCGATCGCCTGCCCGCCCTCGACTCCCATCAGGATGGCGATGTGCCCGCGCTTCTTTGCGGACAGGATCTCGTCGGCGGTAGTGGCCGGTTCCAGGTCCGCGGGATGGCG
>Ga0302319_10007188_pt1 | contig 21927 bp, 18 predicted proteins | sample Bog_T0_2_FD_203319 | JGI IMG/M metagenome (GOLD analysis project Ga0302319, IMG submission 203319) | Peat permafrost microbial communities from Stordalen Mire near Abisko, Sweden - Bog_T0_2 | ecosystem: Environmental > Terrestrial > Soil > Wetlands > Peat | place: Sweden: Abisko, Stordalen Mire... | reverse complement strand
TCGCCCGCGCCTGGATCTCTCAGGGCGGCAAGGCGAAATTCCTGCTCAACGACGGCATGAACACGCCGGACTTCATTTCCAGCGTCGGCGCCAAATATCTGAACGAGGCCTACGGCACTTCGGCGGGCACGGCGCCGTCCGCCTCGACCGAATATTTCAACGCCAACTACAAGGCGTTCTCCGGCGGCATCGACCCGAGCAATCCCGCCGCCGATCGCTCCTACGACGCCGGCGCGATCGTCGGTCTCGCCATCGCGGCGGCGCCCAGTCAGGACCCGACCGCGATCCGCGACGCGATCTTCAAGGTCACGGACAAAGACGGCGCGGTGATCCACGCCGGCAAGACCGATTTCGCCAAGGCGCTCGATCTGATCAAAGCCGGCAAGCCGATCCGCTACGAAGGCGTCATCGGCCCGGTCTCGTTCGATCAATACGGCGACATCACCGGCCCGTTCCGTCTGTGGAAGATCAAGGACGGCGTGGTGACGACGGTGGGCGAAATGTCGACCGACGATGTCAACGCGTTGAAGGCGAAGCTGGCGAAGTAGGGTGACTCCCCCTTTCTCCCGCTTGCGGGAGAGGGCCGGGGTGAGGGGTCGGCGCCTCAATCAACTGGCTGAGGCGATGCAGCAAAATAATTGAGTCGATTGGCGCCGTCATGGCCGGGCTTGTCCCGGCCATCCACGTCGTTCAGTTTAACAAGACGGGAAGGTTTGCCACGGTCTCGCGATAGCACTTGAGCTGACTATGATAATCTTCTATAGTATTGATGATCGGCGACGTCAACGATTTGCTCGCAAATCGTGGGGATGGCCGGGACAAGCGCGGCCATGACGGAAATGAAGCAGTTATTTCCGCGGATCTACTAACCCGTTGGTGCTCTGCGCTTCGGCTAACCCCTCACGCGGCCTTCGGCCACCTTCTCCCGCAAGGGGAGAAGGCGATAATCACCTCGAGTTCAGTATGCCCCCAACCCCGCCCCGTTACCCCCTCGCGGAAAACTTCTCCATCAGCCGCATCGTCACCGGTCTCTGGCAGGTCGGGGACATCGAGCGCGGCGGCAAGGAACTCGATCGCGAAGCGGCCTCCTCCGCGATGCTCGAATACGCTCGCGCCGGCTTCGATACGTTCGATATGGCCGACCACTACGGCAGCGCCGAACTGATCACCGGCCGCTTTCTCGAACGCGCCGCTGGCTTCGAGCGCAGACCCGTCGCCTTCACAAAATGGTGCCCGACGCCTGGGCCGATGACGGCAGAGGTCGTGCGCGAGGGCGTCGAGCGCAGCCGCAAACGGCTCGGCGTCGAGACCATCGATCTGTTGCAATTTCACTGGTGGAGCTTCGAGCATCCCGCCTATCTCGACGCCATGAAACATCTCGATGTTTTACGCCGCGAAGGCGTCATCAAGCATCTCGGCGTCACCAATTTCGATACGGCGCATTTGCGCGTGCTGGTGAAGCACGGCATCCCCGTGGTCACCAATCAGGTGAGTTTTTCGTTGCTCGACCGTCGCGCGGCGGGCGAGATGAGCGCCTTTTGTCTGAACCACGGCGTTCGTCTGCTCGCCTATGGAACGCTCGCCGGCGGCCTGATGTCGGAGCGCTGGCTCGGGCGCCCCGAACCGGGGGCGGACGAGATCGCCGATTGGAGCAAGAGCAAATACAAGCGCTTTGTCGACGCCGCCGGCGGCTGGGGCGTGCTGCAAAGCCTGCTCGGCGCGCTCGACGCGATCGCCGGGAAACGCAAGGCTTCGATCGCCAATGTCGCCGCGCGCTGGGCGCTCGATCACGAAGCCGTCGCCGCCGTCATCGTCGGCGCGCGGCTCGGCGAGCGCAACCACTCCCAGAGCAATCTCGCCGCCTTCGCCTTCGCGCTCGACGACGAGGACCGCGCGCGCATCGCCGACGCGAGCGCGGCGATGTCCGCCATTCCCGGCGATTGCGGCGATGAATATCGCGTGCCGCCGTTCCTCACGGCGTCGGGCGATCTTTCGCATCATCTGGAGGCGATGCCGCGCGCCTATGAGGCCAAGCCGGTCGAAGGCAGGCCGGGGCGCTGGCGCGTCTCTTCCGGCAGCGCGTTCGAGCCGATCGCCGGCTACAGCCGCGCCTATCGCATCGGCGACCGCATCCTCGTCAGCGGCACGACAGCGACCAATGGCGCGAGCGAGATCGTCTGTCCGGGCGACCCCGCAGGGCAGACGACCTTCATCCTCGACAAGATCGCCGCGGCGCTGGCCGCGTTCGGCGCCAGCCTCGAGGACGTGGTTCGCACGCGGGTCTATCTCGTCAACGCAAGCGATTGGGAGCCGGTATCGCTCGCCCACGGCCGCCGTTTCGGCGCGATCCGCCCAGCGAACACGCTGCTGCAAGTGGGGCGGCTGATCGGCGATTATCTGGTGGAGATCGAGGCGGAGGCAGTGGTGGGGTAGCAGGGGCAGGCTCGAGGCGCTGCCGCCGGAAACGATCTCGAGCGCGTCGCCATCGCAGGCGTGGCGCTGTGGCGCGGCGAGACAAGGCACATTATCTCGATGAGGAGGGCGCATGAACAAGAGATCAAAAAATATCGTGAACTTCACGGCGGATGAACTGAAAGCCAGGGAGCAACGCGGCGAGGATCAGACGAACTTGGAAATGGCCGCGCGCGCGGGGTTGCCGGACGGCGCCGATCCCGACGACGCCACGGAAGAAGTCGATTGGGCAACCGCGCAATTGCCGATGCCGCGCCCCAAGGCGCATGCTTCCTTGCGCCTCGATGCCGACATGCTCGACTGGTTCAAAGCGCCTGTCGCGGTTATCAAACGCGCATCAATGCGGTGCTACGCAGTTACTTTCAGCAACAGGCGCGGTGAAAGGATCGTCCCGCAACGATCTTTCACTCGCCACATCGGGGAGTCCGCGCCGCGCGCTTAGCGGCTTTGTCGATTTTCCAACTGCCGTGCAGCGTGAAAACGATGAACGCACGTCGTCCCCTGGCCGTAACGCCAATGGCGCGAAACCGCGGCTCGATCTCGGAATGGGCATCATCGTTCACGATCGAAGTCCCCTACGCCGGCGCGGCGGGTCCTGGCGCGGAGCTTTAGAGCGGTTTCGGTTCAAATGGGAACGCCTCCTGTCATTCCCGCGCATACAGGAATCCAGCGCCGCCACACGTCTTGTCCCACTGGATCCCCGCTTTCGCGGGGATGACATCGACGACTCCTTTTGATCGGATAGCGCTTAAGAGTCCATTAGAAAATCAACGCTCCTTCCGTCATTGCGAGCGAAGCGAAGCAACCCATGGGCCGCGTGGTCGTGGCTCCTGGGTTGCTTCGCTTCGCTCGCAATGACGAGGCCTACAGACAAAACCTCCGACTCTCTTGCTTACCGCTCGCCCCTTCCGCTAGTCTCGCCGCATGCGGTTCCTTGGCTTTATCGGCTCGTTGATCGCGACGTTTCTCGGCCTGACCGCGGTCACTTTCTGCATCGGTCGGTTCATTCCCGTCGATCCCGTGCTCGCCATCATCGGCGATCACGCTTCGAAGCAGACCTACGATCGGGTGCGGATCGAAATCGGGCTCGATCACTCCGTTCCCGTGCAATATTTCCTCTATCTCAGCCGCGTCGTGCGCGGCGACTTCGGCCATTCGGTGATGACTTCCAATCCGGTCGTCTCCGACATTTTCCATTTCTTCCCCGCGACGCTGGAACTGGCGACGCTGGCCACGATCATCGGCGTTGTCGTCGGCGTCCCCGCCGGTGTCGCGGCGGGCGCGCTCAAGGGGCGCTGGCCTGATCATGTCGTGCGCTTTCTCGGACTGTTCGGCTATTCGATGCCGGTATTCTGGCTCGGGCTGGTCGGTCTCTGGCTGTTTTACGCCAAGCTCGGCTGGGTCGCCGGGCCGGGCCGCATCGACGTCGCCTATGACGACATCGTCGAAACGCGCACCGGCGTGCTGCTGATCGACGCCGCCTGGGCGCGCGAATGGGACGTTTTCGACAACGCCCTGGCGCATATCGTGCTGCCCGCCGCGCTGCTCGGCTACATCTCGCTCGCCTATATCGCCCGCATGACGCGCAGCTTCATGATCGACGCGCTCTCTCAAGAGTACATCGTCGCTGCGCGCACAAAAGGCTGCACCTTCTGGCAGGCCGTCTGGCGCCATGCCTTTCCCAATATTCTCGTCTCGTTGATAACCGTCATCGGGCTCAGCTACGCCTCGCTGTTGGAAGGCGCGGTGCTGACGGAGACGGTGTTCGCGTGGCCCGGCCTCGGGCTCTACATCACCCGTTCGCTGTTCAACGCCGACATGAATGCTGTGCTGGGCGGCACGCTGGCCGTTGGCGCGGTGTTCATCGGCGTCAACGCGATTTGCGATTTTCTCTACAAGATCGCCGACCCCCGTTTGAGGACTTCATGAGCGCGATCTCGGAGCCCAAATCGTCCTGGCGCGCCTGGCTCGACGATCCCGCGCCGAAATCGCAGCGCCAGGCCCGGCTCGGCGAGATCTCGCGCGTCGCCGGCAAGCTCGTCGCCAATCCGCTGGCCTCCATCGGCCTCGCGATCGTCTGCGCGCTGGTGCTTGCGGCGCTGTTCGCGCCCTGGCTGGCGCGCGGCCAATCGCCGATCGGGCAGGACCTCGCCGACCGGCTCGCCGCGCCGAGCGCCGCGCATTGGTTCGGCGCCGACGAACTCGGCCGCGACATTTACGCGCGCATCATGTTCGGGGCGAGGGTGACGTTGATGATCGTCGCGCTGGTGGCGGCGATCGTCGCGCCGATCGGCCTCGCGGTCGGGGTCTCCGCCGGCTATTTCGGCGGCCTCGTCGACGTCGTCTTGATGCGCGTCACCGATATTTTCCTCGCCTTTCCGCGATTGATTTTGGCGCTGGCGTTCGCCGCCGCGTTGGGACCGGGCATCGCCAATGCGGTGATCGCCATTTCGCTCACCTCCTGGCCGCCCTATGCGCGCATCGCCCGCGCCGAGACCGCGGCCATCGCGCGCAGCGACTTCATCGCCGCGATCGTGCTGCAGGGCGCCTCGCCGGCGCGCATCCTCATCCGCCATGTCGCGCCGCTGTGCATATCTTCGTTGATCATCCGGTTGACGTTGGACATGGCGGGCATCATCCTCACCGCCGCCGGCCTCGGCTTTCTCGGCCTCGGCGCGCAACCGCCGACGCCGGAATGGGGCGCGATGGTGGCGAGCGGCCGCGACGTGATCCTCGATCAATGGTGGGTCGCGACGATTCCCGGCCTCGCGATCTTCGTGGTAAGCCTGGGGTTCAACCTGTTGGGGGACGGATTGCGCGACGCCTTCGATCCGAAATCCTCATGAGCGAAACGCCGCTGCTCGAAGTCGAAGGTCTCGACGTAACCTTTCCCGGACGCGGCGGCGCGGTGCGCGCAGCGCGCGACGTCAGCTTCACCCTGGGGCGCGAGCGGCTGGCGATCGTCGGCGAGTCCGGCTCCGGCAAATCGACCACGGGGCGCGCCATCCTCGGCCTGATCCCCGCGCCGGGGATCGTCAGCGCCCGCAAGCTGACCTTCGATGGCATGGATCTGCGGAGACTTGGCGAGAAGGGCTGGAGCCGCCTGCGCGGAAAACGCCTGGCGATGGTGATGCAGGATCCCAAATATTCGCTCAATCCGGTGCAGCGCGTCGGCGCGCAGATCATGGAGACCTACCGTCTGCATCGCAAGACCGATCGCCGCGACTGCGCGCGCCGCGCCCTGGCGATGCTGGAAGCGGTGCGCATAAACGATCCCGAAACCGTGTTCCGCCTCTATCCGCATCAACTCTCGGGCGGCATGGGCCAGCGGGTGATGATCGCCATGATGCTGATTGGCGAGCCCGATTTGCTGATTGCCGACGAACCGACCTCCGCGCTCGACGTCACCGTGCAAACCCAGGTGCTGCGCATTCTCGACGATCTGGTCGCCGAGCGCGGCATGGGCCTGATCTTCATCACGCACAATCTGACGCTGGTCTCCAGCTTCTGCGATCGCGCGCTCGTCATGTACGCCGGTCGTGTCGTGGAACAATGCGACGCCAAGCGCTTGGATCAGGCGCGCCATCCCTATACGCGGGCGCTGGTGGCCTCGGCGCCCTCGCTCGATTTTCCGCGCGCCGAGCTTATGACCGTCAAGCGCGACCCCGCGTGGCTGGCATGAGTGACGCCCCGTCGATCGTCCTCGAACGCCTCGCCGTGACTTTTACCCACGAGGGCCGGCGCATCCCCGCCGTGCGCGACGTGTCCTTCGCCGTCGCGCCCGGGGAAACGTTCGGCATCGTCGGCGAGTCCGGGTCCGGCAAGTCGACGGTGCTGAAGGCGATCGCCGGGCTGGTGGCGCCAACCGGCGGCCGGGTCAGCATCGGCGGCCGCGTGATGGCCCCCAGGCGCGAGCGCGCCGATCGGCGGCATCTGCAATATGTCTTCCAGGACCCTTACGGCTCGCTGCATCCGCGCCAGACCGTCGATCGCGCCTTGCGCGAACCGCTGGAGATTCATCGGCTTCCCGACCGCGAGACGCGCATCCTGTCGGCGCTCGCCGACGTCGGCCTCGAGGCGCGGCATCGTTTCCGCTATCCGCACCAATTGTCGGGCGGTCAGCGGCAACGCGTCGCCATCGCGCGGGCGCTGATCCTGTCGCCGGGCGCGCTGCTGCTCGACGAGCCGACCTCGGCGCTCGACGTTTCGGTGCAAGCGGAAATTCTCAATCTGATCTCGCGGCTGCGCCGCGAACACGCACTGACGACGATCTTCGTCACCCATGATCTCGCCGTCGTCGCGCATTTGTGCGAACGTATCGCGATCATGCGGCTCGGCGAGATCGTCGAGATCCTGACAGTGGAGGAATTGCGCCACAATGCGGCGCGCCAGCCCTATGGGCGCGAACTGATCGCGGCGAGCCGAGGGTTCACTCGCGATGCGCGGGCTCTTGCCAGCGAGCCCTCGGACGACGAATAATATACATTGTCTATCGTGATGGAGGAGAAGGGTTTCATGTCGAAAACTTGGAAAATCATGGCCGGAGCGAGCCTGATCGCCCTGGGTCTGGCGGCGGCTCCGCTGCGGCCGGCGATGGCCGCCACGCCTGCCGATACCTTGGTCGTCGCCAAGCAGATCGACGACATCATCTCGCTCGACCCGGCCGAGGCCTATGAGCTTTCCGGCGTCGAGATGGTCACCAACGTCTATGATCGCATCATGCGGTTCGAGGCCGACGACGTCACCAAGCTCGTCGGCGGCGCGGCGGAGAGCTACAAGGTCAGCGACGACGGCAAGACCTTCACCTTCACATTGCGCAAAGGCATGAAATTCCATTCCGGGGCGCCGGTCACAGCGGGCGACGCCGCCTTCTCGCTACAGCGCGTGGTGAAACTCGACAAGACCCCGGCGTTCCTCATCGATCAGCTCGGATGGACCAAGGACAATGTCGACAAGCTGGTGACGGCGCCCGACGATTCGACGCTGGTGGCGACGATCGACGGCGATTTCGCGCCCTCGCTGGTGCTGTCGCTGATGTCCTCCGTCGTCGGATCGATCGTCGAGAAGAAGGTCGCGCTGGAACATGACGTCGGCGGCGACCTCGGCAATGGTTGGTTGAAGACCAATGACGCCGGCTCCGGCGCCTTCGTGCTGAAGAGTTGGAAAGCCAACGAAAGCGTGGTGTTGGACGCGAACCCCGATTATCGCGGCGGCGCGCCGGCCATCAAGCGTGTCGTCATCCGCCATGTGCCCGAGCCCGCGACGCAGAAACTGCTGATCGAGAAGGGCGACGCCGACATCGCCGAAAATCTGACGCCGGATCAGGTCGCCAGCCTCGCGGGCGACAAGGACGTGTCCGTCGTCACCGCGCCGCAGGCGACGCTGATCTACATGGGTCTCAATCTGAAGACGCCGGCCTTGCAGAACAACAAGGTTCGTCAGGCGCTGAAGGATCTGATCGACTACGACGGCATGGCCAATTCCTTCCTCAAGGGCCAGTTCTCGGTGCATCAGGCTTTCTGGCCGGCGGGCTTCTGGGCTTCGCTGGACACCAACGAATACAAGTTCGACCCCGCCAAGGCCAAGGCGTTGCTCGCCGAGGCCGGCTATCCCAATGGCCTGGAGCTGACGCTCGACATCCAGAATTCCTCGCCCTTTCCGACGATAGGGCAATCGATCCAGGCGACGATGGCGCAAGCGGGCGTGAAGGTGACGCTAATTCCTCAAGAGCAGAAGACGCTGATCACCAAATATCGCGCCCGTCAGCACCAGATGCTGCTCATCTACTGGGGCCCGGACTATATGGACCCGCACACCAACGCGGATTCCTTCGCCCGCAATCCCGACAATTCCGATACGGCGAAGTCGAAGCCGCTGGCCTGGCGCAATTCCTGGGACATTCCCGAGATCACCAAACTGACCGACGCTGCCGTGCGCGAGCGCGACTCGACGAAGCGCGAGCAGGATTACAAAGATCTTCAGGCCAAGGTGATGGACGATGGTCCGTTCGCCATCATGTTCCAGGAGACCAAACAACTGGCCGAGCGCGCCAACGTGAAGAACTTCGTGTTCGGCCCGACGGCGGACGTGGTGTTCTATCGTCTGGTGACGAAGTAAGGCAGTGAGTGGAGGCTTTCTCGACCGGCGCGTCGCCGAACAGGCGATGCGCGCACGGGGGCTGCAAGCCCTCGTGCTCTCGGCTCCCGAGAGCCTTCGCTGGGCGACCGGCGCCTTTCCGGGCGTCGCCACGTTCTGGCGGCGCGCCGGGGCGGCGTTCCTGATCGTGCCTTGCGCCGCGGACGAACCGCCGATCGCGATCGTCGGCGATCTCCAGGCCGCCGATTTCGCCGCGGCCTCGGGAATCGTCGATGTGCGCTCGCACCGGCTTTGGGTCGAGACCGCCGACTTCGACCCCGACGCCGCCAACGGGACAAATCCGCTCGCGGCGATCCGGCCGTCGCGCAGGGACCCTCGTCCCGGAACTTTCGACGCCCCGGCCGCGGTGGCTCTGCTCGCCGACGCGCTGGCCGAGCGCAACTTGAGCCGCGGCCGTGTCGGCCTGGAAATGGGCTTCGTGCCGACCGCGGATTTTCCCCTGTTCGGCAGGGCGACTCGCCAGGTCGACTGGCGCGACGCCACCGATTTGGTGGCTCGCCTGCGGGCGATCAAACACCCCACCGAGATCGCGCGCCTCAGCGAGGCGGCGCGGCAAAGCATGGGCGGCATGCGCGCGCTGCTCGGCGCCTTGCGCCCCGGCCTCGACGCCGGCGCCATGACGGCGATCTGGCGCGAGGGCGCGCGCGCGTCGGCGCGGGAACAAGGGCTTTCTCCGGCAGGCTCGGATTGGGCCTACATCGCCGTCGGCGGCGACGGTTTCGCGCCGGGCGAGGCGGCGCGCGCCGGCGATCTCATCAAGATCGACGTCGGTTGCGTCATCGACGGCTACAGTTCCGACGGCGGCCGCACGGCGGTGATCGGCGCGCCGAGCGCCGCGCAACGCGCCGTCTACGACGCCTTGCGCGCCGGGTTCGACGCCGGGCTGAAACGCCTGAAGCCCGGCGTGCGGCTTGCCGAAATCCACGCGGAAGTTTCGCGCGAGATCCAATCGAAGGGGCTCGATCACTACAGCCGCGGCCATTTCGGCCATGGCGTCGGCGCCAGTATCTGGAGCGAGGAATGGCCGTTCATCAGCGCCGACGCCGTGGCGCTCGCCGAGCCCGGCATGGTGCTGGCCTTCGAGACGCCCTATTACGTCCGCGGCCTCGGCGGCTTCATCATCGAGGATCAGTTTCTGATTGGCGAGCGCGGCGTGGAGGTGATGGGCGAGGCGCCGAGGGATTTGTTCGTCGCGCCGGTGTAGGGCGCTTCAATGCGCCGGCTTGCCGCCGATCGCATTCAACGCCTTGACCGCGTCTTCCGGCAGGACCAGCTCCGCCGCCGCCAGATTCTCCTGCAGGTGCGCCCGCGACGACGTGCCTGGGATCAGCAGGATATTGGGTGAGCGTTGCAGCAACCACGCGAGCGCGACCTGCATCCGCGAAGCGTTCAAGCTCGCCGCCACGTCTGTCAGGATCGACGATTGCAGCGGCGTGAAGCCGCCGAGCGGGAAGAACGGCGCGTAAGCCACGCCTTCGGCGGCGAGTTGATCGATCAGCGCGTCGTCGTCGCGGTGGGCCAGATTGTAGTTGTTCTGCACGCAGACGATCTCGCAGATACGCCGCCCCTCCTCGACCTGCGCGCGTGTGACGTTGCTGAGGCCGATGTGGCGCACCAGACCCTGGCGCTGCAAGCCGGCGAGCACGCTGAGCGTGGGTTCGATCGAGCCTTCCGCCGGCCCGTGCTGGGAAAACATCAGGCGCAGATTGACGACGTCGATCGCCTCGATTCCGAGGTTCCTGAGGTTGTCGTGGACCGCCTGCGTCAGCGCCTCGGGCGAGAACGCCGGATTCCAGGAGCCGCCGGCGCCGCGCCGCGCGCCGATCTTGGTGACGATCACGAGGTCCCTGGGGTAGGGCGCCAGCGCCTCGCGGATGATCTCGTTGGTGACGTGGGGGCCATAGAAATCGCTGGTGTCGATGTGGTCGACGCCGCTGGCGATCGCCTCGCGCAGCACCGCGATCGCCTCGGCGCGATCCTTCGGCGGTCCGAACACGCCGGGCCCGGCGAGTTGCATGGCGCCGTAGCCCATCCGCTTCACCTCGCGGTCGCCGAGTCTGTAGACCCCGGCCTTGGCGATGTTGGTCATGGTGTTCATCTCCTGTGCGTTGGCGTTGCAGATAAGCCTTCCCGGGCGGTTTGAAAATGGCCGCGGCGTCGTCTGGCCGTTCGAACATCGGAGCCGGGCGCTGTTCGTCAGCGGGCGCCCTTGAAACGGACCTCGAACCCAGGTGGCGGAGCTTTTCCGAGCCGTTTCTCGATCATCCCGGCCCGCGCCGCTCCGGGCGTTCGTGGATCTCCTCATCGGGGACGCCCGCGGGTGAGGGGAAGGCTGAAATCACGCGTTTTTGCCGGCATCAATACGGGGAGCGGGGCGACAGAGTCGACCCTGAAAGTCCTTCAGCTTGCGAAGGCGTTGAGTTGCCGGGCCTTCCCAAACGCGCTCGCCACGCTTCAACGAAACGTAGTTCTAGCATGAGCGCGATATAAGATAAGAATATAGTCAGGATCAGCGCGAGCCATGTCTGGAAGTCCGCAGAGGTGATCGAAAAACGCCGCACCGTGAGGCCGGCCAACGAAAACGCCAGCAGATGCATAATATAGAAGGGGTATGAAAAGTCTCCGATAAAGCGGTCAATCCGGCTTCCGTCGGTCATGCGGAAGATCAACGGAAGCAGTATGCCGAGCGCCAATGGATAGAATATCGCTTCTCCACGAAAATATCCACGACTTGTTGTGAAATATATTACAATTGCATAGACGATCATGGCCGGCAATACGCCTCTACGGATCTGATAAAATCTTGTAAATGAATCAGTAAAACGGTACGAAAGCGAGCCGATGAGAAAATAACCCAACTCAAACGGAAAAAAACGATAAGTCCATGGATCGCCAAGCCCAAAATAATTGATAATTGAGAATTTTGATATCAAGCAAATTGTCACGATCATTACCAATACAATCGATTTAAATCGAAGTAGGAATGGCGCGACCAAATAAAAACTTAACTCTATCCCGAGCGACCACGCCTGACGAAGCGCCATGCCTTGCCACAAATACGCGTCCGTGTCATGAAAATTGACGGTCCAGTGAATAAATCCGTTCTCGGAGGATAAGAACATAATGATGTCTTGAAAAAACAATGTAAAATTTGTGAGAATCAAATATGTTTTAAATAGTACATTGCCGAAGTCGTTGACTAAATGGACGCTATACGCCCAAACTGATAATAAATGTGAGTCTTTCGTACCCAATGCCAATGCCAACGCCAGCGTCAGCGTAAAACCCAATAGATATGTCGGAATTAGTCTCGTATATCGAGCCAGATAAAATTTATAACGCCATTTTTTCCCCAATTTTATAGGTGTATATTTGGTGCTCAAGACGAGTTGAATGTAAAAACCCGATATGACAAAGAAAAGTTCTACCGCCAGACTCCCGTCTAGCCAATACAAATCGGCGATCTGGGTTGAATGACTACAAAATACGCATACAGCAAGTAATAGTCGAAGAACCCCCAAAACCGCCCTCCTTGTTGATATCGAAGGCGAACAGTCCGCCACGGGCCGATCCGTCCCCGGCGCGGGATCCGATGACATCCTCAGTGTAACCGCGGGGAGGCCTTCTGTCTCCTTCTACCCGATGAAAGAACGAAGACAAAGCGTTGGCGGCGCAAGATCCTGGGCGCCGGTCCTGTTTCCTTGCTTGCGCGAAAGCAGGGTTCAGGTTTGCAGGAAGATTATGTAAGGGACGACGTCCGTCGCGGCGCGTTCTGTGTTCGAATAGCCGCCGCCAGACCGGAGGAAAGCCCATGCCGCATCCCGCCCTCAGCCGCGCGGAAAATTTCGCCCGCGCGATCGGCTTGCAGATCCCCATCCTGCTCGCGCCGATGGCGGGGTCTTGTCCGCCGTCGCTGTCGATCGCCGTCGCCAGCGCCGGCGGCATGGGCAGTTGCGGGGCGCTGACGATGAAGCCGGACGCCATCCTGAAATGGGCGCGCGAAGTGCGGGCGGGCACGAACGGCGGCTTTCAACTCAACCTCTGGATTCCCGATTCTCCGCGCGCCAGAGACGCGGCGAATGAGCAGGATGTGCGCGCGTTTTTGGCGAACTGGGGACCGGAAGTCGCCGCCGACGCCGGCGACGCCAGCCTGCCGGATTTCACCGCTCAATGCGAGGCGATGCTGGCGGCGGGGCCAACGGCGATCTCCTCGATCATGGGCCTGTATCCGCCGCCCTTCGTCGAGCGGCTCAAGGCGCGCGGAATAAAATGGTTCGCCAATGCGACCACGGTCGCCGAGGCGCGCGCCGCCGAGGCCGCCGGCGCCGACGTCGTCATCGCCCAGGGGATGGAAGCCGGCGGCCATCGCGGCGCGTTCGAGGCTGGCCGAGCCGAGGCGACGATGATCGGGCTGTTCGCGCTGTTGCCGGCGGTCGTCGATGCCGTGCGGATTCCGGTCGTCGGCGCCGGCGGCGTCGCCGACGCGCGCGGCGTGGCGGCGGCGCTGCTGCTCGGCGCCTCGGCCGTGCAGGTCGGCACGGGATTTTTACGCGCTCCCGAAGCCAAGCTCGCGCCGGCCTGGGCCGATGCGCTCGGCCGCGCCGCGCCGGAGGACACGATGATCACCCGCGCCTTCTCCGGTCGCCCGGGGCGCGGCATCGCCAACGCCTACGCGCGAGCCGCCGCCGCGCCCGACGCGCCGTCGCCGGCCCCCTATCCTGTGCAGCGCGGCCTGACGGCCGCGATGCGCGAGGAGGCGACTCAAACCGGCGACATTTCCCGGATGCAGGCCTGGGCGGGGCAGGCCGCGCGGCTGGCGCCCGCCAAGCCGGCGGGCGAGATTGCGCGAGGCCTTTGGGAAGGGGCGTGCGGGTTGCTGGGGTAGACGCCTGCGAACCTTCGGTCGCCGGAAACGCGGATATCCCCAGCATCATAGCGCTGATGAGCCGGACCTATTGCGGTTTCGGCGAGATGGCGGGCCGGAGCACGGAGAACTCCTGTATCAAGGGCGACCGGACCACGGAGGCCCGCCTTGGCGCCGAGGTAGCGGAACAGGGCATCCAGATTGAATGGGCCGCTTCTATAAAATAGCCTCGATACCCTTCTTTCCGGCGAGGGCGAGAAGCTTCAGGGAAGGGCCGCTTGGGCGCACTTCACCCCGTTCCCATCTGCTGACTATGATGGCACTCACGTTCATAGCCAAGGCGAATGTCGCTTGGCTCATGTGCGCCTTCTCCCTGATCTGTTTGATCGCTTCTGGCGCGAGGGGCTCAGCGGGCGTAAGGCAACCGAGATCAAACTCACGCATGGTGACTTTGTCGATTGCGCCGACCTCGTGGAGATCCTCCATCGCCTCGTGAAGCGACCGGAGCGCCGGACTCTGGTAGCGCTTCTTTTCGGTCATATCTGTAACTCTCTCCATCCTTTTGCGTCGCGCGCGGCGAGAAGCTGGTTTTCAGTGAGCTTCTCGAGCTCTTGCGCAGCTTTGTGATACAACGCCAACTCTTTCTTACTCAGGTTGGCCTTTTGACTTTTGGGGAAAACGTGCAGGAACACTGCAACCGTTCCTCGTTTGTAGAAGACAATCGCTCGCGACCCTCTCGCCGCGCCCTGGTTGCCTCTAGGAATCCGTTGCTTGATCAGAGGGGTTTCAGGAAACTTGGAATCGGTTGTCGATCGATTTCTTTGCCGGTTCCGCTGCCCTTGCAGGGCGAGCGGTGGCGGGACGGGCGAATGTGATCGGGATTAAACTGAAAACGCTCTAGCCCGCCGCCTAGCTCCGCGTCTGTTAGGCCCTTTTCGGCCCGTCGTATCGCTTACTGGCAGTCCTCGTCCGAAATTCCGTCTCGCTTGGCGTCTCGGTCAAACGATCTCGTTAGGTAGACGTACATTTGGGCTCCGTATGTTTCGCCGATTTGGCGATGTCATTTTTCTCATCATTTTCGTGGTCCGCTCCGTGGCAGGGGGCACAATTGCTCTCCGGCTAATCTATAGCATTCAGTCCTATATTTCAAGAGGCGCGATGCGTAGCCCTCGACGCGACTTCGCGGTCGCGCGCGGCCGCCTATTGTTCGTCGGCTTGTGGACTTTCAGCGACGGCCGCGGAGACCATACGTTCGCGCCCAGACAAATTAAGGCGACGATTTCTCGGTCGAGGAGATGGTAGCGCTACTCGGGGAGTTGATCAAACACGGGCTGCTCCGAAAGCATTCGGCGAATGACACGAGATATCTTGGGGTTACGGGGTCAATCGCGGGCCGCCCCTGTAGGCGGGTCGGCGACCCGTAGGCGCTGGTATGAGAGTTTTCAGAAATCACAGCGCCCGCTCGTCGCACGCAGCGGCGCATCTCTATCCCTTCGCCGCCAGCGCCAGCTTGCGCAAATCAAAACTCAAATCCGCCGCTTGCTCCGGCGTCAGCGGGGTGTTCGCGGCGATCAGCTTTCGCCCGGCCATGTGTTCGGCGCCGCGGTTGACCGTCTCGACCACCCGCAAGGCGCCGTCCTTGAAGCCGAACACCGCGAAGGCGCGGGTCGTCGGATCGCCGCGCGTCGCCCATGTGTCGACGCCGTGCGAAAGGCCGGCGATCTGCAACTTCAGGTCGCCCTGATCGCTCCAGAACCAGGGAAGGGCTTCGTAAGCCGCGCCCTTGCCGAGAATCGTCCGCGCCGCGCATTTGGCCTGATCGGTGGCGTTCTGCACGGATTCGAGCCGGAGCGCCGACCCCAGCATCCGGCTCGGAAACGACGCGCAATCGCCGATGGCGAAAATGTCGGGGTCGGAAGTCCGCATGCCTTCGTCGACGACGATTCCGTTCTGGCAGGCGAGCCCCGCCGCCGCGGCCAGCGCGTCCTCGGCGACGATGCCGACGCCGACGATCACGAGATCGCAGGGCAAGATCTCGCCGGTGGAAAGCTCCACCGATGTGGCGCGCCCATCTTCGCCCCGGATCGCCGCGACGCCGGTGGCGAGTTTCAAATCCGAGCCGAAGCCGCGATGGGCGTCGGCGAAGAATTGCGACATGATCGGCGAAACCGCGCGCCCCATCGGCCGCTCGGAAATCTCCAGCACCGTCACCTCGCCGCCGAGCTTGCGCGCGGTGGCGGCGATTTCCAGGCCGATGAAGCCGGCGCCGATGATGACGATCCGCTTGTCGGGCCCGAGCCCCTCCCGGATCGCCTGGGCGTGGCGAATCGAGCGCAGGCCGATCACGTTGGCGAAATCCGCGCCGGGAACCTTCAGCTCCCGGGCGCGCGCGCCGGTGGCCAGGATCAGGCGGTCGTAGGGCAGGGCCGCGCCGCTGGCGAGCTCGAGCGCGCCTGTGGCGCGGTCGATCCGCACCGCCTTGTCACCGAAGGCCAGCGCGATGCCGTGCCCGAGAAAGAACGATTCGGCGCGCAACGGCAGGCCCTCGAGATCGACTTCCCCCTTCAGGAACGCCTTGGAGAGCGGCGGGCGTTGATAGGGGAGTTCCGGCTCGTCGCCGACGAGCGTCAGCGCGCCCTCGTAACCCTCCTCGCGCAGGCTCGCGGCGGCCTGCACCCCGGCATGGCCGGCGCCTACGATGACGATCGACGAAATCGCGCTCATCTTCTTCTCCGACAACCTTCAGGATAATTGTCCGCGCATTCCGCGTCCAAACAGCAACGAGCCGCCAGCGTATAACGCGAGATAGACGAGGCTCAACGATGTGAAGGTCGCAGCCACGAGGAATTCGTTACGCAGGATCGGCAGGTAGGCGGCGACCGCCGCCGCCAGCCCGAGCGAGACTGGCGTCACGAGCGCCGCGCCGGTCGACGAGAACAGCATCAACGCGATGTTTTCATAGAGCCGGTCGTCGGGTTCGGAGAAGCCGCGGCGGCGCGCGAGCCAGACCAGCAGGCCGAAATTGATCCAGGCGCCGACGGCGGTGCCGACGGCGAGGCCGACCGGGCCGTGCGAGCCGGAAAGCATCACCTTCAACACGACATTGACGCTGAGCCCAGCGAAGAAGCACATCATCGGCGTCTTGGTGTCGCCGCGCGACTGGAACGCGGCGACTGCCGAGCGGATCAACACCATCGGAATCAAGCCGAAGCCATAGGCCGCGAGCACGTGGGAGGAGCGCAGCGCCGCCGCGCCGTCGAACGCGCCGCGCATATAGGCGCCGCGCATCAATTCCTCGGGAATCATCAGGAATCCGACCAGAAACGGCGCGCACATCGCCAGCGATATGCCGATGGAGCGGTTTTGCGCCCGCGCCGCGGCGCTCGGGTTTCCCGCCGCCAGGCGCTTGGTCATCTCCGGCAGCAGCACCGTGCCCGCCGCGACGCCGATGACGCCGAGCGGCAATTGATAGAGCCGGTCGGCGTAACTGATCGAGGCGACAGAGCCCGTCGGCATGCCCGAGGCGAGGATCGTGTCGGCGAGAATGGCGATCTGCTGCCCCGCCGAGCCGATCACCGCCGGTCCGAGGGCGCGAAAGAACTGGCGCACGTCGACGTCGAGCCGGGGCCAAGCGAAATGTTCGAGCACGCCGCGCCGATAGGCGTCCGTCACCAGTAGTCCGAGCTGCGCGACTCCGGACAGCGCGACCCCCCAGCTGGCCGCAATTCCGGCGTTGGGGAACAGGAAGGCCAGCCCCAGGAAGCCGATGATGAAGAAATTCAGCAGCACTGGCGCGAAGGCGCCCGCGGCAAAATAGCCGTGAGCGTTGAGCGTGGCGGTGTGCAGCGTGGCGATGGTGATCAAGGCGAGATAGGGAAAGGTGATGCGCGTCATCCCCAGCGCGAGCGCGAATTTCGCCGGGTCCTTGTCGAAGCCGGGGGCGATGACCTCGACGAACAGCGGCATTTGCCAATAGGCCAAGGCGAGCAGGACGAGCTGGCTCAGGGTCAGCAAGGTGAGAATGCGGCTGGCGAAAAGCGTCGCGCTTTCCGCGCCCTGGGTCACCAGGACGCGCGAATAGGTGGGCACATAGGCCGAGTTGAACGCCCCCTCGCCGAAAATCGCGCGGAATTGATTGGGCAGGCGCAGCGCGACGAAATAGGCGTCGGCCAGCGCCGTCTGGCCCATCAACGCGCCAATCACCATTTCCCGCAAGAAACCGGTCAGCCGCGACAGGGCGGTGAACGCGCCCACGGAGAAAAAACTTCTATACATGCCTGCCAATATCGAATCGGGCCGCGACGCGCGACTACACTATGCCAGCTTGGCGCCTTCCACATCACGCGTCGCCCTTGGCGTGCGCCATTTGGTGGAGTAAAGAGCGGGGCCGTCCGAAAGAGCGATATCGCCAGGCGTGAGCCTCACCTCACGCGATATGCGTTTTCGATGACGAGGGGAAGGGTGCTTAATGACTGAAGACGAATCGACGCCGAGCGAAGACGCGCAGACAAGCGCGCCCGAAGTTGCGCCGTCGTCCGCTCCGACCCCCAAATTCGATTTCTCCCATTTGCGTGGGTTTCAATCGCTAACGGCGGCGACGAACGCGGACGACGAGGCGTATCACGCCGAGCTCGCCAAGGAGCTCGTCGCGCGCGCGGAACGTTTCGTCCAATCGGTCGACGATTCGATCGTGCTGGCGAGCGATGGCGTCATTCGCTGGCTCGGCGATCCCATCGCGCGCCTCGTCGCCGGCGAGGAATTGCTGAAGCCTCGCGCGGTCTTGCTGGCCGACGACGCGCTGCCGGCGGAGAACCGCGACGCGTCGGAGCGTCGCTTGATCCTCTGGATCGCCGCGCACATTCGCAAGATTTTGGGCCCGTTGGAGGCGCTGTCGTCGCCCGAAGGCGCTTCGGAGCCGGTGCTTGAGCTTTCGCGCAAGGTCACCGAAGCCTTGGGCGTGCTCGATCGCGAGAAAGTGCGCCCGCAGGTCAAGGCGCTGGACCAGAACGCGCGTTCCGCCTTGCGCAAGCTCGGCGTGCGGTTCGGCGCGCATTATGTCTTCGTGCCCGCGCTGATGAAGCCGGCGGCGCGCGCGTTGAGCTCGCAGCTGTGGTCGCTCAAGCATGGCTCCGAACCCGGCGCGGACCGGTTGCTGGCCTTCGCGGCGGCGGGCCGCACCTCGTTCGGCGCCGAAGGCGCGCTGTCGGCGGATTCCTACCGCGTCGCGGGCTTCCGCCTTTGCGGCGAACGGGTGGTCCGAGTCGACATCGTCGAGCGTCTCACAGATCTGATCCGGGCGGCGATTCCCGATCTGATGCGCCCGGGCTCGTCCGGGGCCTCCGAGGCGGCGGGATTCGTCGTCACGCATCAGATGACTTCGCTCACCGGCTGCGCCGGCGACGCGTTCGCCTCGATCCTGCGCTCGCTCGGCTTCGAGCCGCATCAAGTGAAGAAGTCCGCTCACGATGCGACGCGGCGCCGCGCCGAACCCGCCAGGATCGAGCCGATTGCGCAAGCCGCGAGCGAATCGCCTCCGGCGGCGGCGCACGAAGAGTCCGCCGCCGAGGCGCCGGCCGATGCCTCCCCGACGACCGCGCCCACCGAGGCCGAGGCGGAGGAAACTCAGGCGCATGAAGCCGAGGCGCACGAGCCCGACGCCGATGAAGCCGAGGCGGTCGCAGTCGAGGTCGAAGCGCGCGAACCCGAGGTTGTCGAAGCCGAGGCGTCCGAACCTGCCGTCGTCGAGGCGGAACCCTCCGCGCCGGTAGAAGCGGCGCCCGCCGATGCCAGCGAGACGACCGCGGAAACGCCGGCCGGCGAATCGACGGACGAGGCGAATACCGATCCGCTCGTCGAGGCCGAGGCGCCGTCCGCGCCCGCCGCCGAGGAAGACCCGCTGATCGAGGTCTGGCGCCCCGCGCCGCGCCGTCGCCAGCCGCATCATCATCGCGGCGATCATCGGCCGCCGCCGCCCGAGGGCACGGGCCGCATCGTCTGGCGGGCGCGCGATCCCAAGGACGCGAATCGAAAGGGGAGCGGCGCTACCCAGCAAGGCCGGTCTCGCGACAAGGCCGCGGAAAGCGCGCCGGGGCCGGCGCCGAGCGTCGCCGCGGAGCCGACTCCTGTGGCCGCCGAGGCGCCGCGACGCGAGGAGTTCCCGCGTTACGAGCGCCAAGGCCGCGGCGATCAAAGGCCGCCGTTCAAAGGACCGAAACGCGAGGAGCGCCGTGAAGATGGGGCGCCCAAGGGAGGAGATCGGCCGGCCCGCAAGGAGCCGCGCGCCCCGGTCGTCGATCCGGATTCGCCGTTCGCGAAACTTCTCGCGCTCCGGCCGCTGCTCGAAAAGCGGGATAAGCGGACCTAGCCGGAAACACCTTCTCTCGGATTTGTAAAGTCCCGTGTCGTAGAAGCACGCGGCGCCAGTTTGGGGAAAGAGTCCATGACGTATGTGGTCACTGAAAATTGTATCAAGTGCAAGTATATGGACTGTGTGGAGGTGTGTCCGGTGGACTGCTTCTACGAAGGCGAGAACATGCTCGTCATCCATCCCGACGAATGTATCGATTGCGGCGTCTGCGAGCCGGAATGCCCGGCCGAAGCGATCAAGCCCGACACCGAGCCGCAACTGGAGTCGTGGCTGAAGCTCAATCTCGACTATGCGAAAGCCTGGCCCAACATCACCGCCAAGCGGGACGCGCCGTCCGACGCGAAAGAATTCGACGGCAAGCCTGGCAAGCTGGAGTTGTTCTCTCCGGAACCCGGCGAGGGAGACTGAAAAAAGTTCGCAATTGGGCGCCGGATTCGTAACTACGCACCCCTCTAGATGCCGGAAAGCGCTCCGGCGCTTTTGATTCGGCGAGAAAATTGTGCTAAAGGATAGCTTAATAAGGGGAACGGGCTAATCGCGCGATTGAGTTGCAGGCGCGGACTTGCTTGATCGTCCTGTTTTTGGTGGCTGGAGTGGTGCGCGCGGGGTGGTGCGTGCGGTGCTTTCGCCCTCGCTTTGCGTGCGGAGAATTCGGCCCATGGCGGCGCGTAAGAAAGTAATTTCGCATGCGTCCAACCCCTCGGCTCGAAATTCGAAGCCCGCCACACGAGACTCAAAGCCGGACGCGCAGCCTTCGCGTGAACAAGCGGAGGCGTTGAAGGCGTCGAAGTCGAACCACGCGAGTGGGAGACACGAAAGTCGGACGAAGGAGAACGAGCCGGAGGCGGTTGCCGCCGCCAAGGCTGCCAAAGAGACGTCGAGGAATTCGGCCATGATTGGCAAGCCCGGGGCCATGGCGCCTTCCGGGGGATCGTCGAAAATAGAGGTCAGTGCGAATGCGACGGCTCAGCCCGCCAAGGCCGGGCGAAAGTCGAAGGCCATCGAGACCCAAAAGGTCGAGATGAAGCCAGTTTCAGCGCTCGGAGCGCCAGGGAAACTCCCTGGCGTGACGGGCGTGGCGGCGGCGGCGGCTTCGGCCGCGGTCGTCAATAGCGGGACGGACGCGGGGTCGGCGCTGGTTGCGTCGGCGTTCGCGTCGCCGCGGAAGCTCGCCGCCCCCAAGGCGGCGCCGGCGTCGGCGAAATCCGATAGAGACGAACAGAACGGCGAACAAAAAGCTATGAAAACAAGCACAAATCGACATGGTTTCAAGCTGAACGAATTCGTGGTCTATCCGGCTCACGGAGTCGGACAGGTCGTCTCGATCGAGGAGCAGGAGGTCGCCGGTTTCAAACTCGAATTGTTCGTCATCAACTTCGTCAAGGACAAGATGACTCTGCGCGTGCCGACCGCGAAGGTCGCCGCCGTCGGCATGCGCAAGCTGTCGGACGCCGACGCCGCGCGCCGCTCGCTCGATATCCTGACCGGTCGCGCTCGCGTGAAGCGGACGATGTGGTCGCGCCGGGCGCAGGAGTATGAAGCCAAGATCAATTCCGGCGACATCAACGCCATTGCGGAAGTGGTGCGCGATCTTTTCCGTTCCGACGCCCAGCCCGAGCAGTCTTACTCCGAACGTCAGCTGTACGAGGCCGCGCTCGACCGCATGATGCGCGAGATCGCCGCCGTCTATAAGCTGACGGAGACCGAGGGCCTGAAGATGATCGAAGGGCAGCTCAAGAAGAACGCGAAGCGCGCGCCCAAAGCCGAGACCGCCGGCGCCGAAGCGGACGCCGACGACACGGACATCGAAGAGGCGGCTTGAACGCCCCTGGTTTGAAGCGCCGAAATCATCGCCGGCCCCGACGAGGGGCCGGCGGTTTCGTTTCGGGCGGCGCTCGCGGCCGCGGGGTCGGTGAGGCCCGGCCTTGAAACTCGAAGCCCGGTTCATGATCGCCGAACTGCGGCGCTGGGCCCGTTCAAGCGCGCTGGCGCAGGTTGCGGTCGCGATCGGGATCGGCGCTTTGGCGGGCGCCTCGGTCACGGCGATGAGCTGGGCCGCCGAGGCGAT